>ERZ791829.209-NODE-209-length-66461-cov-15.503780_pt1 | contig 66461 bp, 72 predicted proteins | sample MGYA00510296_ERZ791829 | MGnify/ENA primary metagenome ERZ791829 (study PRJEB30046, sample SAMN00791973) | human gut metagenome | study: EMG produced TPA metagenomics assembly of the A metagenome-wide association study of gut microbiota in type 2...
AGTATAGCATTTCATTGGCTTCCGGCTTGTATTCAGGAATATCCTGCCGTTTACCCTTTACGATAAATTGATAGGTCCTGCGGTTCCCGAAATTGTCTTCTAGTACATACCGGAAGTGATAATCCCTTTCCTCGTCGATGGTCACGGCCCCCCGGTTCTCATTGGTGTGCAGCAGTCGCAGCCGGTTGCCCGGAAGCTTGTAGGAACGCATGATGAGCCGGCGGGTGCGTGTCAGTTCCTCATAGTCGGTAAAGCCGTTGATCATCCGGTTCTCATCGGGCAGCACCTTGTCGGTCGTGCTGTTGAACACCTGCACGGAGTCTACATACAGCGTAACCGAGTGTACCCCATAGAAATTCGACGTACCGTCCATGTAATCTTTGGCGCTGATGCCGGTATAAATCTCTCCCCATGCATGTACAGGCTGTTTCAGGTTGCCAATAGCGAGGAGTTTCTTGTGGCTGGCCCCGTTGACCACCCCTTTTCCCTGTATGGGATAAATACCGATGAGGCTGCCTACAGGTGCCTTGCTGTCTTTCAGCAGATGTTTGAAATACGGCATCGGGTCAATGTATTCCCCCGTTTCGGTGCGTCGCAGTTCCAGGTGCAGGTGAGGTCCGGCCGAAGCCCCTTCATTACCGCTCAGGGCAATGATGTCTCCCTTCTTCACCGGGAATTGTCCGGGCTGGAATTTCAGGTCGCACACAAACGTTTCATGCGCATACTGATATTGACGTACGCAAGCCTGTATATTTTTTGCGAAGGAAATCACGTGTCCATACACCGAAGTCAGTCCGTTGGGATGCGTCACGTAAATGGCCTGTCCGTATCCTCCGTGCAGCACTGCCACGCGCGACACATAACCGTCGGCAATGCAGTGAATCGGTTTACCTGTAACGCCTTGCGTCTTGATGTCCAGTCCGTTGTGAAAATGGTTCGGACGAAGTTCTCCAAAATTGGCACTGAGCAGAATCGGAAAATCAAAAGGAGAGCAGAACTTGCTCTCCTGGACGTGCTGGGCCTGGGCAGACAGCATTCCTCCCAAAACCAGTGCCAGTATCATTTTTTGTCTCATTTTTCGTATTTGTTAAGCGGTTACAAAGATATTAAGAAATCCTGAAGCTACAATCTTTTTGGATTGACTCTAAAAAATACGAAGGTTTTTATTAGGATAATTTCTTTGAATCTTTTATTTTTGTCTGTCTCTTATAGAACGATTTATTATTTATTAAACATTATAATCATGGAAAACAATGAATTAATTAAACAGTGTACAGAGAAGGCTCAAACGTGGTTGACCGCAGCATACGATGCCGAAACACAGGCCGAAGTAAAAGCCATGCTTGAAAATCCGGATAAGACCGATTTGATTGATGCGTTTTACAAAGACCTGGAATTCGGAACAGGTGGTTTGCGTGGTATCATGGGGGCTGGTTCCAATAGAATGAACATCTATACAGTAGGTGCTGCTACTCAGGGCTTGGCTAACTACCTGAACAAATGCTTTGCCGGAAAGAAAGACATTTCAGTAGTGGTAGGTCACGACTGCCGTAACAACAGCCGTAAGTTTGCAGAAATTTCTGCCGACATCTTTACTGCCAACGGCATCAAGGTATATTTGTTCGAAGATATGCGTCCTACTCCGGAAATGTCATTTGCTATCCGTCACCTGGGCTGCCAGAGCGGTATCAATATCACTGCTTCTCACAACCCGAAAGAATACAACGGTTACAAGGCATACTGGGAAGACGGTGCACAGGTGCTGGCTCCACACGATAAAGGTATCATCGACGAAGTGAACAAGATTACCAGCGTAAGCGAAATCAAGTTCCAGGGCAATAAAGAACTGATTCAGATTGTAGGCAAGGAAATTGACGACGAATACTTGCGCCAGGTACACACATTGTCTATCGACCCGGAAGTAATCCAGCGTCAGAAAGACCTGAAGATTGTGTACACTCCGATTCACGGTACCGGAATGACACTGATTCCGCAGTCACTCAAGTTGTGGGGCTTTGAAAACGTACATTGCGTAGCCGAACAGATGGTGAAGAGCGGTGACTTCCCTACAGTGGTATCTCCGAACCCGGAAAATGCAGAAGCACTGACATTGGCCATCAAGCTGGCAAAAGAAATCGATGCCGACATCGTGATGGCTTCCGACCCGGATGCTGACCGTGTAGGTATGGCTTGCAAGGACAGCAAGGGCGAATGGGTATTGATTAACGGTAACCAGACTTGCTTGATTTTCTTGTACTACATCATCAAGAACCGTATCGCTATGGGCAAGATGAAAGGCAACGAATTCATCGTGAAGACCATCGTTACTACGGAACTGATTAAGAAGGTAGCCGACAAGAACCACATCAAGATGCTCGACTGCTACACCGGCTTCAAATGGATTGCCCGTGAAATCCGTCTGCGGGAAGGTCAGGAACAATACATCGGTGGTGGTGAAGAAAGCTACGGATTCCTGGCAGAAGACTTCGTACGTGATAAAGATGCTGTTTCTGCATGTTCATTGCTGGCTGAAATCTGTGCATGGGCTAAAGATCAGGGCAAGACCTTGTATGACGTGCTGATGGAAATCTACGTAGAATACGGCTTCTCACTGGAAGTAACAGTCAACGTAGTGAAACCGGGTAAGACAGGTGCTGACGAAATCAAGGCCATGATGGACAACTTCCGTGCATGCCCGCCGAAAGAATTAGGTGGTTCGGAAGTAGTACTGGTGAAAGACTACAAGACGTTGAAGGCTACCGACAATACTGGAAAAGCTACAGACCTGGATATGCCGGAAACATCAAACGTACTTCAGTTCTTTACAGCCGATGGTACAAAAGTTTCTGTACGTCCTTCCGGAACAGAACCTAAGATTAAGTTCTACATGGAAATCAAGGGCGAAATGCACTGTCCGAAGTGCTATGCGGGTGCCGTAGCTGATGCAACTGAAAAAGTAGATGCAGTGAAGAAATCTTTGGGTATTTAAGATGTTGGGCGTGTGAGTACGCCGCCAAAGATAAATTGAAATAAGGAATGTCATTCCCGCAAAGGCTTTCAGGAGTCTTTTTTGCTTCGGGAATGACATTCTTTTTTTGTTGTTTTAGAAAGAAAATGTACCCCTTAAAAAACTCTTTGGAGTTTGGAAGAAAACGCAAGTACGTTTCACTTCAAACGCAAAGGTATTTAATCTGAAACGCAAAGGAGTTTTACCTTAAACGCAAGTGCGTTTCAATCTGAACACAAGTGTGCTTTCCTATGGAAGAAAAATGAGCCAAATGACAGCCTCTTTCAAAAGAAAGAGTTATTTTTGTATGAGTGCATATAAAAGTCAAATTGTAAAATTGTTTCAAGATGAAGTACCCTATAGGAATCCAGAGTTTCGACCAGTTGATAGAAGACGGCTATGTCTATGTGGATAAAACAGATTTGGTTTACAGTCTGGTAAAGGAAGGCAAGATTTACTTCCTCAGTCGTCCGCGCCGTTTCGGGAAGAGTCTTCTTGTTTCTACCTTGAAAAACTATTTCCTAGGAAGGAAAGAACTGTTCAAAGGGTTGAAGATAGACACGCTGGAGAAGGACTGGAAAGTCTATCCTGTATTTCATCTGGATTTCAACGGAACAGATTTCACGCTTCCCGGGGAACTGGAAAGAAAGCTCGGCTATTATATTTCTTCATGGGCCGACCAATATGCTTTGCCCGAAAAGAGCCGTAACCTCGGTTTGGGCGATTTCTTTGCAGAGGTGATTCGTGCGGCCCATCAGCATACCGGAAGGAGAGCCGTTGTCCTGATTGATGAATATGACAAACCAATCCTGGATGTATTGGATGCGGATGCTTCTTTGGAAGAGAGGAACCGGAATACATTGAAAGCCTTCTATTCTGCTTTCAAGAGTGCCGACGAGCATCTCCAGTTTGTATTCCTGACCGGGGTGACGAAGTTTTCGCAAGTAAGTGTATTCAGCGGTTTCAATCAGCCCTTCGACATTAGTATGCACGGCAAGTATGAGACGCTTTGCGGCATCTCTCAGGAGGAACTGGACACTATTTTCCGGGATCCGATGGAAGCCATGTCGGAGGTGTACCGTTGTTCGTATGATGAAATGCGGGTGATGCTCAAGGCACAATATGACGGCTATCATTTCAGTGATTGCATGGCTGATATTTACAATCCTTTCAGTCTTCTTAATGCCTTCTCCACGGGTAGAATAGGTGATTACTGGTTCAAGAGTGGTACACCGACTTATCTTATCCGGCTGCTGTCTCACACCGACGAGAATATGAACGAAATCACGGGCAAGTATTATTCTGCGGAAGAGTTCATCGACTACAAGGCCAACGTGGAACAACCGTTACCAATGATTTACCAAAGCGGTTACTTGACGATAAAGGATTTCGATTTGGAAGAAAACACCTTCCTTTTGGATTATCCCAATAAGGAGGTGAAGCGTGGCTTTCTTACGATGGTTGCTTCTAGCTATTTTTCGAATGGAGATACTCCTTCATGGATACGAAATGCAGTGTCATGCCTTAAAAAAGGAGAGTTGGACGATTTTCGTATAAATCTTACTTCCTTTTTAGCCAGCATCCCGTACACCATGCGCCGTAAGGAAAATGAGCGTGAACGGGAGCGTTATTTCCACTACACGTTCTATCTGTTGATGCGCCTTATCAGCGTGTACACGGTATATACGGAAAAAGTGCAGAGTCACGGCAGGGTAGATTGTATTGTGGAAACTCCAGACTTTGTTTATGTATTCGAGTTTAAACTGGATGGAACAGCCGAAGAAGCCTTACGTCAGATAAATGAAAAAGACTATGCGCGGGAGTATGAAGCAGACCAACGTAAACTCTATAAAATAGGAGCAGTGTTCTCATCTGAAACAGGTACGATAGCAGACTGGCGAACAGAATAGCATCATAGGATGGAAGAAATAAAAGAACTCGATTTTGAGAGATCGCTAATGTCAGTTTTCGGATTCGATTGTTGGTCCCATTGATGCTTATAATTGTAGGATGAGAACTTTAATGGCAAAGCTGTAATAATCAATTATAAAGAAGTTTTAATGCGATGCTTAAACTGAAAGCAATAAAGACATTCAGCCACTGCAGCCTTACCAGAAAGCAGCATTGTACGCTGGTACTTTAATAGGGGTGCATCCGGATAAAAATAAATTCGTTGCCGCATATAAAGGATTAATAGATTTTTACAATATTGATGAATCCTACAATCTATCACCTTCGGCGCATAGATATTATCATTTTCCTCAATTTGCCATTCCTCAGAAAGGACCTGTTATAGCCCACAGGAAAGAGGAAGCGGTAGGCTTTTTGTCATTGTCGTATGATGCATCATACGTCTATTTATTATATTCAGGTTCGTCATTATTGGATAAAGAAAGTTCAGCCTATACCAGTAATATCGTACTGGTCTATAATTGGGAAGGAATACCAGTCAAACGATATGCTTTAGACCACAGCGTTATTTCTATACATATTAGAAATAATATGTTATGGTGCATAGGAGAGAATCATAAATATCTGTATAAATATGTTCTCAGCCTATAGTATCCCTGGTACAAATGTAGCAACTGAAGTGAAATAATTTGCTTCTCTGTAGTGGTCTTTGCTGGATATCTGATAGTTGATAGGAAACAAACAGTAAGAAGTGGAGAATTATTGGAAGATTCAGTATATTCCAGAATGGGACATACTGAATCTGATGCAAAATTCGTATTAAAATCAATATTTTTTGAATAGTTCTGAATGACTGCCGAGTCTTAACACGTCGATGATGCCTGTTTCAACATCCAGCCATATCAGAAGAAAATCCCCCTCAATATGGCATTCCATGCACCCCATATACTCTCCTTTGAGCATGTGAACCCTATACTTTTCCGGAAGTTCTATTTCGTTATTGAGCATCCGAAAGACTTCCAGTAGCTTTACTAGCTTGCTGGGGTTATTCCTGTATCTTTTGAAATCCTTTTTGAACTGTGTTGAATAGCGTAAGTGTCTTCATTCTTCACAGGATTTTATAAAGGCTTCCAAGCTGCTGGTGTTTATGGTGCCAGCATATTTCCCTGTACGTGCTTCCTTGATGGCCGCTTTTGTTTCTTCGTTCGGTTCTGAATAGACAGCATCCATGAGCATGCTTTCCACGTAGTTATTCAGGCTTCTGTTGGCTTTTTTGGCTTCTTCCTGTAAGACCTTTAGCAAGTCTTCACGCAACCGAAATGAGGTCTGTTTTCTTATTACTGCTTCCATTTTCTTATGTGTATTACATTGTATTGCAAATGTAATACAATGTATAAAGGATTTAATTTTTGTCTGAACTGGTAGCTGCTATATTAATCAGCCATTTGTGGCATTTTTACGATGGTTACTTCCAGTTATTTTGCGAATGGAGAATTCCATCTGAAACAGGTACGATAGCAGACTGACTGGCATAGTAGCGACGGATGGAAGAAATAAAGAACTCGATTTTGAGAGATAGCTAATGTTGGTTTTCAGATTCGATTGTTGGTGTCCATAGATGCTTATAATTTACATTTTACCATGACTAAAACAGGATTGTCATTCAATGATGTAGTGTATCATACATCCTGCTTAACCGTATTGTATATCCTTAATTAAAAAATGCGCAGAGAGACAGTTGTTTTCAAGAGAAAAGACATATTTTTGTATATGTGTATAAAGTAATGTAATGAATACGACATATATATGAAAACTCGCCCGATTTCGGATGGATTTAGGAAGAATAATGTAAACTATTGGGCTTTCAGGGAGATACGCAGCATTATTCCGCATTTGTAAATGTGTGCTTTGAAGCCGTTTTTTGAATAGTTAAGCGAAAAAATTGCTACCTATCCGTTGCCCATTCCAGTTGTATGGATTTGTTTGAAAATCCTTTCTGCTCCGACCGTAAAGAACGCAGTTTCATCATTTTGGCTTAGCGAAGGTACTTATTTTTTTTGAGATATGAAAAATATAGGTTCCGGAAGTCAATGGTGATAGCTTTGTCTATGTCTGACGATATTTTACATGCCGATGATTAACTCTGTCTCTGTTAATTTTGCAAACAATGGAACAGATTATGAATCAGACAGATGTAAAGGTTTCGTTCTACCTTAAAAAGAGCGAGGCGGATGCCAGGGGAAACTGTCCCGTGATGGCACGGCTTATTGTCGGCAAGCACTCTGAAACAGCATTCAGTGTCAAGTTTCGTGTGCCACAGTCATTGTGGTCATCCGGACGGGCGTGTGGAAAAAGTGTTGCGGCAAGAGACATAAACAACAGACTGGATGAAATACGTGCTGCCGCGCTCGGCATCTATGCGGAACAATCTGCAATCCGTGAGGATGTAACAGCAGAGGATGTAAAGCATCAACTTTTGGGTATGGCTTCGGAACAGGAAACCCTATTAAGCTATTTCAGACTTTTCATTAGAAATTTCGAGAAACGCGTTGGAATCAATCGTACGGAAAAGACATTGAGGGCTTACCGCAATTCCTACAATCATCTGGTACGTTTTTTACAGATGCAATATAAGCTGTCAGATATCCCTTTTGCCGCATTGGACCGTTCCTTCATTGAAAAATATGACTTGTATCTACGTACGGAATGTTGTCTGGCTTCAGGCACAATAGTCAATCTTACCGTCCAACTGAAAACAATTGTCGGAGAAGCTATTGCTGACGGTATAATAACAGTATTCCCGTTTGTCGGATATGAACCGGTACATCCGAAACCGGAACAGAAATATCTCACCTCCGAAGAATTGAATAGGATTATGACAACACCTCTCCATGATCAGATTCTTTATCATGTGAGAGATATGTTCCTGTTTTCCTGTTATACGGGTATTCCCTATAGCGACATGTGTCTGCTGACAAATGAAAACCTTTCTCTCGCGGAAGATGGTACCTGGTGGATCAGGAGTTCTCGCAAGAAAACCGGTGTGGATTTTGAAATACCGCTTATGGAACTGCCGTTCCATATCATTGAAAAATACCGCGATATGGCTCCTGAAGGAAAGCTTCTCCCCATGTATTCCAACAGTTCATTGAATCGTTATCTGAAACGCATCGCCGAAATTTGCGGTATAGGACGTAAGCTGGTCTTCCACACCGCCCGTCATACCTATGCGACAGAAATTACACTTTCCCATGGCGTACCGCTTGAAACGGTCAGCAAGATGTTGGGGCACAGTCGTATTGAGACCACACAGCATTACGCAAAGGTGACAGACAATAAGATAGATACAGATACGAAAGCATTGGATAAAATAATTGCTGAGCGGTTTTCTGTAGTTATTTGACAATGGCAAAAAATAGGATTATGAAAAGAAATACTGACAATATGGAAATCAAACGTCGCAGTACATTTGCGATACTGTTTTATATAAACCGCACCAAAGTCCGTAAGGATGGAACGTGCCAGTTGCTGTGCAAGATAAGCATAGATGCCAAATGGGAACAGATAGGAACGAAAGTATCCGTCAATCCGGCCATCTGGAATCCTGAAAAAGGACGGGCTGACGGCCGCAGTGAGAATGCCATTACCGTCAACCGGGCTATTGATGATCTGACCAAAGAAATCAAGGAGCATTACAGGCGGATTAAGAACAGTCTGGGATTTATTACGGCAGAGCAGGTGAAGAATGCCGTGATGGGAGTCGGTCAGAAACCGTTAACTCTGCTGGCTCTTTTCAGAGAGCATAACGAGGAGTTTAAGAAACGTATCGGTGTGGATCGTATAAAGGAGAGTTATGATTCCTACTTACGTTCATATAAGCACCTTTCGGCTTTCGTGCAGGAAAAACGCGGCGTAGAGGATGTACTGCTACGTAGTCTTGACCGTGTGTTCTACGATGACTTTGAACTTTTTCTCAGGACGGACAGGAATTTAAGCCCGAAGAGCGTGCATGAACATCTTTACAGGCTGAAGAAGATGACCATGCGGGCTGTCAGCCAGGGAACAATCCGCCGTGATCCGTATTGTCGCCTTCATCCTGAATTGCCCAAACGGAAAAGTCGTCATCTGAAGCTGGAAGACTTGAAGACACTGCTTACAACACCTGTCGAGAAGCCACAGCTTCAGTTTGTTAGGGATATGTTCATCTTCTCCACTTTTACCGGACTTGCCTATACGGATTTGAAAAAATTGAGGGTAAATGATATTACCCAATCTGAAGACGGTTCATGGTGGATCCATATCCACCGCCAGAAAACAGGAACACTGTCTTCTGTCCGATTGTTGGATATTCCGTTGAAGATAATAGAGAAATATCGGGAACAGAGAAAGGATGACAAGGTCTTCAATCTGTATAGTCGTACGTATTTCATTATGCTCGCCCACCAGTTGGGTGAAGTTTACGGATTTGAACTTACATTTCATAAGGCACGACACAATTTCGGAACCCATATAACCCTTTCATTGGGTGTTCCAATCGAGACAGTCGGCAAAATGATGGGGCACATGCGTATTGAGACCACGCAGCTTTACGCCAAAGTGACTGACAGGAAAGTGGACGAGGACATGAAACGGCTGAAAGCAGCCGGAATGGTTCGGATTCCTGGTCTGTATGAAGAAGATGTTATTGTCAAGAAACGAAGAAGGAGATTCGGATACCAATTGTCCGACAACAAAGAAACGACCTTGTAAAGAGGCCGTTTCTTTTACTTTTGCTTCATACCCATCGCTGTTCTTCCCTGCATCTTTTATAAGCGTCATCAAGAACTTTTTGTATGTCTGACTCTTTGTAAAGGGCTTTTCCCTGCACAAGATAGTAAGGTATTACACCGAGGGTCCGGTATTCCTGCAAGGTACGCCGGCTTACTTTCAACAGCTTTGAAAGTTCCTCGTCCGTGAGGAAATAATCACCGTGAAATGCGGGCCTTGGAGCCGTCCGTATTGCGTCTATCATGCGCTCCATGTTTTCCAGCCCTTTGAAAATAGTATCAATCCGCTGGTCTTTTCTGTTTATAAGATCGTAACTCATGGCTTTCTTTTTTGTGGGTGATAACTTGATTCCAACAGGCTTTGTACATCTTCCGGTTTGTAGAAGAACTTGTTCTTGATCCGGGTGAAAGGCAACAGTCCTTTCTCGCGATATACCTGAAGTGTTTTCTTGGATATTCGGAGAACCCCGCATACCTCCTGATTGTCCATCCATTTTTTCAGTCCCGCGTCTTTGGTCTGACTACATAGACCGATGACTTTTTTCTCAATCAGGCTGAGGCGGACAACCAATTCGTCAAAGGTCTGTTTTTCCATACATATAATTTCCATACCGTCATTTTATTAGGATTGAAGACCGAGTTCCTTTTTTATTTTCGCCGGCAGCACCTTTCCCTTTTTGTTCAGGAAGTCCTGGACTTCCGAAGCTTTGTAATAGGTACGTCCGTCAATCATGTAGTATGTGACGAGCTTCTTCTGGCGGTAGCGTGCAAGGGTACGCTTAGTAACACCAAGGAGTTCGCACATATCCTGGTTGTCAAGCAGCTTGTCACCCTCAAGGGCGGCCGTCTGCCTGTTCATGCGGTTCAGTCTGTCATCTATCCTGTCAAACCGTTCCATTATCTGATGGAGCATCATCTGGAATGTCTCCCTGTCTATCTGTATCATAATGAATTCTGTTTTTAGTGTAATAATTCCATTTTTTACACCGTGTTGCGCAACAGGTTTCATTTTGATATAGGCCAAAACATGGACCAATGCAGCAAGACACACCCACATAAAAATATATCCCACTGGATTACAGTGAGATAAAAAATAGAAATTCAAAAAGATATGTTTGGGTAACGTTGCAGAAACATTGCAGTTGCGAGAAGCTATTGCAATGTTTTGCGATATATAAGACGGCAAATACCGTTACGGAAACTTTTTGAGGAGTGCAGATTCCAGGAGCAGGAATCAAGAAAATCAGATATTCGTATTCCATGGCCGGAAATTACAGGCAGCATATAGATGACAATTTCGTCGGGAAGGTGATATACAGACAGTCTGCGTAATATTTCCGTATCTTCACGTTCGGATATTATTGCCTGGAATATGGAATCAGAGGAAGTGGTATCCTTGAAACAGATAAGATCGACCATCGGGTAATCAGGAGCTATGGAAAATGTGCCGTGCTGTTTCCAGAGAAGGAATCCGTTCCTGTCTTCTCTTATCCATTCCATCAGCCTGTCATCATCCGGGAAGTAACCGTCAATGGTCATTGCGAATACGATCTGAACTTTTGCCATACCTCTATCTGTTATAAATAAAAGCGTGAAACTCACGCTGTTTCGGACGGAGGCTCTGACAAAGCCCAATACAGAAACTTGCATGAGCTCACGCTATTTTTAGGCATAGCATAAGCTGCACGCAAAAGTCTCTGTATTTTCGAATTTGTCAGATTCCCGTCCGAGACGTCTTGCGACTTATGTATAATAGGCGACAGCCGCTTTGCGGCGTCGTCATATTTTATTTCAAAATACAGACATGGCCAATAGACCAGTCTGTTACAAAATTAGTCATTTTGCCGGAATTACAGGCAATTCACTGCAAAAAATATTCATTTCAGCCCATACTTGTTCATCTTACGGTACAATGTAGCAGGATTGATGCCGAGCAGTTCTGCCGTTTTTTTCCGGTGGCCGCCTGTGGCTTTGAGAGCCTTGATGATGGACAGTTTTTCTTCTGTCATGCCATCATAATAGACAGAATTTGCAGATACGGTATTCGTATTGATGCTGATATCCATGCACTCCGGTTCAATGACCGGTTTTTCTGTCAGCAGCACGGCCCTTTTTATCTTGTTCTGCAACTCCCTGATGTTCCCCGGCCATTCGTAGGAAAGGAGAAGCTGCTGGGCTTCTATGGAAAATCCTTCAGTATCTCTTCTCAGTTTGGTGGAAGATTCTTTCCTGAAAAATTCCGCGAGTGGCAGAATGTCTTCGGGACACTGGCGTAATGGAGGTTGCGTTATCTCAAATTCTCCCAGTCTGTGATAAAGGTCTTCACGGAAGCGTCTTTCCGCTATGGCTTTGGGAATATCTTCGTTCGTGGCCGCAACTATTCTTACATCCGCATGTCTTTCCTTGCTGTCCCCTACAGGTATGTACGTGTTTTCCTGCAAGACTCTTAAAAGGACAGACTGTACGGAATAAGGCAGCGTCCCTATTTCATCCAGAAACAGTGTTCCTCCTTTTGCAAGGTCGAAATATCCCTGTCTGGCTGTATCAGCTCCGGTGAATGCCCCTTTTGCATGGCCGAACAGAAGTGAAGCCGCGAGTTCCCCGGGAATGGCTCCGCAGTTTACCGCGACAAACGGAGCTTCATGCCTGTCGCTGTAGTTATGTATCATCCTCGCAACCGATTCCTTACCGGTGCCGTTTTCCCCCAATATCAGTACCGACATATCAGATGGAGCGACCAGTTTTGCCTGTTTTTCACATTTTACGGCTTGTGCGCTTGTCCTTTTGAACAGATACTTTTCACCGTTCCAGACAGCGGACATGTGCTTGAGGAATGTATCCACAAGTTCAAGGAGTTGTTCCCTGTGAACCGGTTTGACCAGATAGTCCTTTGCTCCGAGTTTGATCGCACGCACCGCGTCAGGATAGGAAGCGTATTCGGTCATCACCACAAATGGAATATGAATGTGTTCCCGGTTTATCCATTCAAGCAGTTCTATGCCATTTCCTTGAGGCAGTCTTACATCTGAAAGAATCAGGGCAATATTTTCGGCTTTCAGTACTCTTTTTGCCGCAGGTTCATCCATGGCGGTTGTGACAGCATAACCGCAACGTTCAAGCCAGTCCCTTTGCAGTTGGGACAAGGCTACGTTATCTTCAACTATCAGTATTTTCCTTTTCATTTTCCTGTCTGATTAAACTGTTTATCTCATTTTCTGCTGCCGAGACAAGTCTGTCAAGGCTGGCTGTTATTTTCAAGGTCCATTCTTTCATAATCTGATCTCCGGAGCTGTCATCGTGGACAAGGTTTCTGTATTCTTGCAATTCTTCTGCAATTCCGAGCATTTCCCACATGGGAAACATCCGGTGTATTATCTCCTTTATCCGCATTCTATCCTTATTTCTTATTGCTTCCACAAGTTCTTCCTTGTTCGTTTCGGATTCTTTTACAAGCATTGTCAATACCTTGCGTTTGTTTCCGGAATCCGATATGAGCGGCCTGAAATCTATTGATTGTGATTCAGGCTTGTTCATCTTTTCCATAATAGAGGACAGGAACAGAAGCAGTTCCGGACTTGAAAAAGGCTTATGGATACATCCGGTGAAACCAGCCTTGATGAAATTCTCCTTTTCTTCATCTCCTCTTGCAGTCATGGCAGCTATCGGAATGCTTCGTGAACTGCCAATATTGGAGTTGCGCAGCAGATTGAGCAGACTGAAGCCGTTGGTTCCCGGCATTTGTATATCTGTAAGTATCAGATCATAATCCTCTTTTCTCAAAAGACAGACCACTTCTTTTACATTTTGGCAGGCATGACAACTGACTCCATTCCTTTCTAGGATGTCGCGTGTTATTTCCATCTGGACAGGATCGTCTTCCACGACTATGATACGGTGTGGAAGTCTTTTTGCCGGATTTGGAAGCGTTGTGCATTTTTCCTCAATTGTTTCTGATGTTTCTTTCAGCGGAATGCTCACCTTGAATGTACTGCCTTCTCCGATTTTGCTTTCCACGGAGATATTTCCTTTCAGTAAGGTTACGAGTCCTTTTGTAATGGAGAGGCCAAGTCCGAAACCTTCAGGACAAATCTCTACTGCTGCCCTTTCAAATGGAGAGAATATGCGTTTTAAGGTTTCTTCGCTCATGCCGATACCTGTATCCCTGACTGTTACTGTCAGAATATCGTTTCTGAATATGGCAAAGAATCCAATAGAACCGGATTCTGTAAATTTTATGGCATTGGACAGCAGGTTGCTGATTATCTGCTCTATGCGGTCCGCATCGCCGGTAACGGTAATGTCGGTTCCGATAAAGTCTCCGGATAGCATTATTCCCTTGTCGTTGGCGATGCGTCCATATTCTTTTTCGATGTCTGAAAGGAAGGTATTCAAGCGGAATGGAATTTCATTTAGAGTTTCCTTGGCCTCATTCAGGCGTGACAGGTCCAGAAGGCTGTTTACCAGCCGCATGATATGTCCAGTAGAGCTCAGGATGTTGTTCAGATAGGAATTTCGCCGTTTTCTGTCTTTGGTATCCATTGCCAGTTCTGCACTTCCCCGGATGGCATTCAGGGGTCCCCGAATGTCATGAGAGAGCGTGATGATAATCTTTTTGCGTATCTCCAGCATTTTACGGTTATGCTGGTCTGAGTCCTCAAGTTCTTTTCTCTTGCGGTGTTTTCTGTGTATATCCTTGGTTATGAATATGGATAGGAACAAGGCGCACAATAAGGCTGCTGATGATATGATACATATTGTGTCGAATGCTTCTTCCCTAAGTTCAGAAACCCTTTGATGTCGTTCTGCAGTACGCTCCAGGGCGTCTTTTTCCAATTCATTGATCAGTCTGGAGATGTTCCGGTTGAGAATATGGTTCTTATGCTCAAGAGAGTCCGCGAGTGATTCAAAAAGCCGGTTTTGCTTTTCCAGTATCTCGTACATTTTATCCCCGAACTTTCGGATGTTATGGGCGTTATCGGTTTGTCCGGCTTTTTGCTGTACTGATGTTTCTGTTTCTTTCTGTTTCCTTTTCCGGGAAAAAAGGCGGCTCAGAAAATTTTTCTTTTCAGGTTTCGGCGGTTCCGTATGTAATATTGTAGCGGAAGAAGTCATTTTTCTTTCCAGTGCCGGAAGTTGACTTGAGAGGATACTGTCCATCTGTGTGAGTACGGAAGGGATATTCTTCAAAGAACGGATATGGTCATGCTTTTGATTGAGCAGGAACTCGACTGTATCAATGCGTGCCTGCTGAAGGGAGTCGGTATATACTTTTCTCAGTTCATCAAGCATGAAGAAGACCCTGTTCTCTTTTTCATTGTACTCTTTTTGGTCCGATATGTCACGCAGATATGCCGATTCGTTGTCCAGAAAGAGTGAAACAAGCGCTTTGAATGTCCTGCTGGTCAGTTCCCGTTGTGCAAGCATTGCGTTCTCTTCCGCTTCTGCTTCCGCAAAAACCTTTTTTTCATGCCATAAAGCAGCTATGATTCCTATAACCAGCAGTGCCAGGATAGTGTAACCGGCAAATATTTTTATTAGCAGGGAACCCGAAGGTTTTATTGGATTTTCTTTTTTCGTTTCCATAACCTTGTATCGTGATTTTTACAAAGTTACGGAGGTGACGATGAAGTGATGTTCTGATTACTAACGGATTTTTTCTGATTTTTATCGGACTGTGTCGGCAAGCAGTTCTTTTCTTAACTGCAAGGGAGTTTTGTTAAAATTCCGTTTGCAATAGTCGGAGAAGGTTGACTCTGACTTGAAGCCGTTGTTTTCCGCTACCCGATATAACGGTATCGCGGGATTTTTCAGCATTCCTGCTATTCTCTTTTTCTTCCTTTCACGCAGCCATTGTGATACGTTCATGCCGAATTCACGCTTGAACCGTTCTCGGAATACGGTATTCGACATGTGGCATTTTTTCGCGAGCTCCTCTCCGGTCATATTTGCTGTAACCCGTAAAAGGACTGCTTCTCTGAAACCTGCTCCCTTGAAATCTGGGATATATTTTTCTGCAAGACGGAAATCGGATTCGGTCATAAAAGAATCGTTTGTTTTCATGTGCCGTTTGAATTCGCTGATGACATTTCCGGCCATAAGGTTATACAGGAAGTTCAGGTGCGGATATTCTTCTTCCGGGCTTATTGCATGAAGAATTTTAGCGCAAACCAACAGGCCGTGGGCATTACGGTTTTTGTATTGGTACATGTAGGTATCGATTACGTAGCCGAGCACTCTGTTGTTCCGACAGAAACTTGCCAGTATGTATAGCGCGGTTTCAGTCTTGTTTTCAAATGAAGGGGCCGATTGTAGTTTTCTCAGTTTTTCTGTCAGCCATATCATGGCCGGTATGTTCTTGGACAAAGGTTTCAGGATGGTCCAAGTCCGTGGAATACGGATATCTGTCTGTCGGACAGCTTCGGCAAGTTCGAGTACCCATGCCTCCCATTGTGTCCGGAATGAGTCGTGCTTAAGAGATTCTATAAGTATGTATTCCATGATTCGTAAGTTTCTGTGCAAAATTATAATTTCCTGTATGACAGAACAAATAATGGTTACCGAAACTTTTTGATTCTGTGCACTTTTCGTTAAATTTGCAAACGGCAGATGCCGTTGTTTTCTTAAAAGTATTATTATGGAATGGTTTGAAAAGGTCAAAGAATTCATAACCGGTTTCCCGCAGTTGCTTCAGACAAGCCCGAGGTACGGTTATTTGATAGTGGCGGCAATACTGCTGCTGTGGCTTTTGGGTATAATCTGCGGATGGAAGTGGACCTATACACGTCCGGGCAGCTGGGGCGGGAATTTTTGGCTGGAAACACTCGGACCAAAGGCTTTCCGTTTCTGGCTGGGGGTGATCCTTGCCGTCGGGATAGGACTGGCTTTGTTTCTGTTCTCTATTTCCGGCAAGTAGCCGAACATTCTTTCCTTAGATGAAACCTGTAAACATAAAAAAGAGATTGAGTATGAAAACAATTCCAATTATGACCTTCTTCCTGTGTACGGCGATGTATGCTCAGGCACAGCTTAACATCGTTCCCAAGAGCGATGGACTGAAAGAGTACACGGTGACAAATGCCCTTCCCTATGACAGCCTGACGAATGTGGAGAAGCGGAGTTTCGCTTCCCTTCCGGGACAGACCCTGTACATGCACGGGGCGAGAAATGACGGGGACGGCTACTGGGATGCCTTCTACACGTCCAACTTCCTTGCCGGGGATGACCGGACGGTGTACAAGGCGGTCAATATCAGTTCGACCCCCGCAAAAGAGGTGGTCGGAAAATATTACGAGGTGGTGAAGGTCTGGACCAAGACAGACTACCTGTCGGCAGGATGCTGCCTGCTGCTTCGTGAGAAAGAAAGCGGCGAAGAGATGTATTATAACCCATTCAAGTATCCGCTGAGCATGACCTGTTTAGGGTATTATGAGAAACTGAAACGATTTGTCGGGCAGACATTCCTGTCGCTTGCCAAGCGGGTGGAGACCGAGGACGGTCAGGTCATCACCCCGGCTGAAGGTGCGGAGTACCGTTGTGTGGACGTCGGCCTGAAGATGAACAGTGACGGGGCGTTTCTGCTGATGGAGGGTGCTGACGGTGTACGAGTGGAAGCATTTCCTATAGGCGGTGACGAGGTGTATGAGTTTGTAAGCACTGCACGTATCGGCCAGCTGGAAAAACGGTACGGCAAGAAATACGGGAAGCTGATTGCCTTCCGCAAGGTCGATACCGGCATGACGAGGGAAATGGTCATTTCCGCATGGGGTGAGCCATACCACAAATCGGAAGTCAAAAAGGAAGGCAGGACTCTGGAGACTTTGCGCTTTTCCGACGACCGTTGTGTGGAACTGCTTGACGGGAAAGTACAGTATGTGCACGTCTATTGAACGGAAGTGCATCTTTGCCTGTAAAGTCACAGGCAAGAGTTGCGTTTATCGTTTATTAACAGACAAAAGTACCAAAAAATCAGGGAAAAATACCTATCTTGCGTAACCCTATTTAATAGAGGAAACATTGTCCAAAACAGTAATTAAAAAAGAATTGATATGGACATATACCAGAACAAGCCCAGAATCAAACTTACGCCTACTGTCAGGTATGGTAGGAAGTTTATTGAGGCAGCCTTTGATGATGACAGCCTGCGGATACCTTTGTCTAAAGAGGAAGGCATTCAACTTGTGGGCGGCAAAGCCTATTTGCCGGAAGAGCACTTTGTGCTTGCGGAGTTCTTTGACCGTTATGTAAAGATGGCTTTTATCGACTATTCCTCCATCAGGGAACTGGGTCCCGAGAAACAGGAAGACAGCCGTCCGCCTCTTCCGGAAGGTTATCTGGAGAAACTGGAGCAGGTACGGTACAGCGGACATACTGTCAGGGTTTATACATCCTATTTCCGGGATTTCCAGCAACATTTCAAAGGTCGTGACATAGGAACGATCACTTCCGGTGAGATAAATGACTATCTGCTTTACCTTATTCACGAGAAAAACATATCCTCTTGCCAGCAGAACCAGAGAATCAATGCCATCAAGTTTTATTATGAGAAGGTACTCGGACAGGAACGCCGATGCTACAAAGTGAACCGTGCAAAACGGGAAAAGACACTGCCCGACGTGTTAAGCAAGGAAGAGATAAAAAAGATACTTGATGTGACAGCGAAAGACCTGCGCTTCTTTTGTGTGTTTTCCATACTTTATTCCGCCGGGTTGAGAATCAGTGAACTTTTGAATTTGAAACCCGGAGACATCAGTGAGTCACGTTTCATGATCCGGGTGCGACAGGGAAAAGGCAGGAAAGACCGCTATACCCTGCTGTCCAAACCATTGATGAAGAAGTTGGTAGAATACAATCGACTGTACAGACCGAAAGTTTGGTTCTTTGAGCGCAGGCCGGGAGAGCCTTTCACGGAAAGCATCATATCGAAACGCTTGAAGGCTGCCGCACTTGAAGCCGGTATAACGAAACGTATTTATCCTCACCTGTTACGTCATTCCTTTGCCACGCATCTACTGGAGCAAGGCACGGACATTAAGATTGTAAAGGAGCTTATGGGACATAACAACATTAAGACAACGGAAAGATATGTACATATAGCTGATACATTCAAAAGCAATATCAAAAGCCCGTTGGATGACCTGTTGACAGAAGAGGAATAGATATGATACTTAGGAAAAATAACAGCCAAATCGGCTGATAGCATAACATTACCCACAAAAAATGAAGAAGATGGAAACAGGAAAAGAATTGTTTGAATCAATAATGAGCTCATGCCCCAAAAAGAAGGTAGTAAGTTTGTGCAAGAAGTTAATAAAGAAATGTTCATTTAATAGTGGAACAGACGCTGAAAATCTATGCCACTTAGCTTATCGTCTTTTTGTGTATGGGTATATTGAAGAAGCTCTTGCCGTTTGTCGCTATACTCATAATGTTCCTTTTCCTGGGAGAGGGGGATTTAATGTGTGGGACTTCATTTTGTTTATTTGGGGATTGGAAGTTTTTCTCTTGCAAAAGGAAGATAGATACAAAGAAGCCAATACAAGAGTAAAAGAAATAGACTATATTCATATACAACCAGTAAATTTAATTTGCGAAACTCCAGAAGAATGCAGAAAATTTGCAAATGAACTGTATCAACGTTTTTGCTATCCAGATGTGTTGGATCGTAAAAAAATTGAAGAAAGTGAACAATATGCGAATGATTATAGATTTACCGCGCTCTTCCCTATGATCGGATATGGTTCAACTGGGCTTTATCCAAATCTATCAACTCATTGGGAAGAATTGCAGCAGGACATAAATAACTATGTTTCCATTCTCTCAAAAGAAAAGTGAATTATGTGGGTAACAAGCGGCTCAACCTCCCCTGAAAAGGTCGGTTAGCCACCGAACATTAGTCGCTTGAAAAATAAAAAAGAAAATGAGCAAAATAATGATATGGGTCGGTCAATTTGATTCCGAGGCTGACTTTGAAAAATACATGGATCAGTCGGCTTTCCGCAAATGGTGGAAAGAATACGATGAAGACAACAAGGAGATGCGCTGCCAGTTCTGCAAGGAGCTTGGCGTGATGGATTATGACGAGGATTTCCTTATTATGAAATATGCCCCGGCAGGACTACTCGAACTGCTTAACTTCATTCCAGCTGACACACAAAAGATAAATCAAGCAGTAGTAGGTAATAGCATTGAAAAAGCAAACGTTGCCATCATGTATAATTGTCGGGAGGGTATATCTACACAGAAAGCAGCGAATGCTGTATCTGTGTCTTTCTTGGGTACTTTTGATTTTGACCTTAATCCTACAGGTACCACAGCATCAACAGCAGGGTTAAAGTATATGACATGGATTGGGCATACGGATAAAAGTGAAACTGAATTTATGGAGTATTTCAATCAAGAGCAATACCTCAAGGAATTGGAAGAGTATGAAACCGGTCAAATCAAAAAGCGTCCTAATCCCGAACACCGATGCCAGTTCTGTAAAGACTTAGGCATAAAATTCTATTATCCAGAGTTTTTAAGAATTAAAATTGACAAAACAAAAACAATGAACTCTGTTCAGTTGGTGCAATCAGTCATAAAGGATGATAAAATCACTATTATTGAAGATTCATTGAATGAGGAACGTCTCTATAAGAGTTCAAACAACTGCGCATTCTGTTACATACCAAATGGTTTTAAGGACAAGAAGAAAGATCAGAATATATACATATTAACCGAAAGCAGAAAAGGTCTTCTCAGTGTTCCCAAAAAATATGTTGAAGATATAGGTAGTTACAATGGTCTAAGTTATTTGGCAACCTTTATGTGGGAATAAGCGACTAACATACGGATAAATCTCCCTTAACGGTCGATTATCCGCTAAACATTACCGATAATTATTAAAACATAAAATTATGAACGAACAATATGCTAAATGTATTCCCTTTGATAATAAAGTAAAGGGAAGAATTGGTGGGAATCCTCCACAGATAGTAGAGAACAGTATTCCTGACGGATATTTGTTTTATGCAACATTGGTGCATCCTGAAAAAGGAAATAGGATGCTATCTATTTTTATACATGGTGATTTTCACACATTGCTCCATAATAAGATCTATCCATCAGTAGCTGTGAAAGTAATAGAACATGAGTATTCAGACATGGGTAATAATTCTGAAAAATGTATCCAAGAATTATCTGTAAATTCTATTAGCGATTATTATTACCCCCAAGACAGTGATTTTCAATTCATCAAAGTAGGTGGTGAACCACGTTATATTCAGTGGAAAGATTACTATTATGAAGAATTAGAGAAAGACGGATATTCATTCTATTTACAAATTGACGAAGAAGGCTATAGAGACGGTATGGACAATGTATTTATGTATGGTGCTTTGTATTTATACAAGCACAATGAGACAGGTGAAATAATTGCTGGTTTCTGGCAATGTTCATAAACTTATCGGTAACAAGCGGCTCAACCTCCCCTGAAAGGTCGGTTAGCCACCAAACATTATCGATAATAATAAAACAAATAAAATATGAACGAACGATATGCCAAATGTATTTCATTTGATAAGAATGTAAAAGGTAGAATTGGTGGTAATCCCCCAAAATGTATAGAAGATCAAATCCCCAGCGATTATAAATTCTATGCAACATTAGTTCATCCTGAAAAGGAGAATACTATGCTATCTATCTTGATTCATCAAGATTATGATACTCTTATTGATAACAATAAATATCCCTCAATAGCAGTAAAAATAGTTGAGCATGAATTTTCTGAAATTGGTAATTGTGTAGAAAAACGCAATGCCAATTTAAGAATGTGTTCTATTAGCGAATATTCAGAAGATAAGGATAGCGAAAATGTATTTATAAAAATAGGAGGAACTCCTTTTCTTATTCAAGATGAAGAAACGTATTACAAAGAATTAGAGGAACATGGTTTTTTCTTCTTTTTGTCAATAGACGAAGATGGATATAGTGAGGATGTTATCATTGGAAGTTATCCATTCGGATATGGAGCATTGTACTTATATAAGCATCATATGACCAATGAAATAATCGCTGGATTTTGGCAATATTCGTAAAAATATATCGATAACAAGCACCTGTGCCACCTAACAGTGGCAAGCTGCATCCCATTAATCGCTTGAAATAATTAAATATATGATTTATGTAGATGACTTCATACATAGAATTGAAAAAATGATAAGTACTGACCAAATAAGTGCTATAATCAAAATCAATTCAAAATTTGAATATAAAAATATACCTTTTGCCAATAATATCCCCCAAGGTATAAGCGATTTATATTGCAAGTTAAACTCTCTACAAATCATATATCCACGCCAATTTGAGTTGTTGCCAATAGAACAATTCAGGTTGATAAATGACAAATATTTGTATTTTGCAACTATTAATCATATAGAGAAATTAGGCTTTAATATTTTACAAACAAATGTGGCAGGAGAATGGGATATAGTAAATACCAATAACGATTTTCGTATCACATATACTCTTGGGGGTTTCCTGACAACTAAAATTTGGCGATGGATTAACTGGGGCAAAGAAATATGGAAAGAAGAATGAAAACGATTAACAAGCGGCTCAACCTCCCCTGAAAGGTCGGTTAGCCACCAAACATTATCAATCATATAGAATATGGAAATATCCGAATTTAGACAACGATATATTGCGGCAATGAGGATGTCGGAAATGTCAAAGATTGCCGAATTGTTCCGACTGGCAGATGATCTGGAATCTATTGAAAAGACGGAAGAAAATTATCGCATATTGAGCGATGTATATAGTCATTTGGACTATTATACAAAAGCCTATAAATATTTATCGGAGGTTGCCAACCCCAGTAACGCAAAGGATGCTAAAAAGCTATATCACCTTAAAGACAGGATGGAACAAGAAGGTGATCGCTTTGCTGTAAAACGCCCCCGTAAAACAAAAGTCTGTGGCTCGGTCAAGATGCCAAATTTCAAGTATTGTTCTAAGCCACTGGAAGCCGGATTGTTTGAGGAAACCGACATGCCGGAGAAATGTGACTGTTGCGGTAAAGGGACGAATCTGATTTATTCCGGTCCGTTCTACAGTGAAGAAGATCCGGATGTGCTATGCCCCCAATGTATAGCATCAGGTAAAGCGGCTAAAAAGTTTCACGGAGAGTTTGTTGACAGTGCGCTTGCGCTTTTGTTGCCAGATATACCGAAAGCCAATGTAACAGAGTTATGCAAAAAGACTCCTTGCTATCGAGGTTGGCAACAGGAATATTGGCCGGCACACTGTGGGGATTTTTGTGAGTTTATAGCTTACGTCGGCTGGAAAGAAATCGTAGAAATGGGATTAGAAAATTCCGTTGAATTCGCTACTGAAGCAGAAGGTTATTCAGAACATAAGGAATACATTGTAAATGGCGGTTCATGCCAGGGGTATTTATTCCGTTGCCTAAATTGTAAAAAATACATTCTCTATGTAGATTGTGATTAAAGAGATTGATAACAAGCACCTGTGCCACCTAACGGCGGCAAGCTGCATACCATTATCTGCCCAGAATAATTAACAATAAAAAAGAAAAAAACAATGATTAGGTATATTGAAAAAGGCGACATATTCCGTATTAATGGAGTGAGCAGTTATGCGCATGGTTGTAATTGTGCCGGTGCAATGGGTAAAGGCATTGCCGTACAGTTCAAAAGCAAATATCCAGATATGTATCTTGAATATAAGCAGTTGTGCAAAGAAAATAAGTTTTGCCCCGGTGATGTTTTTGATTATGATTATGGCAATGGACATATATATAACCTTGGTACTCAAGCAACGTGGCGAACACGAGCTAAAATAGAGTATATCGAAAAGGCATTGATTCAGATGCTTGAGTTAGCCAAACGTGATAATGTAACGGCAATAGCCTTGCCTGCAATCGGTGCTGGATTAGGTGGATTAAAATGGGACGATGTAAAAGCAATTTTAGATACAGTTTCAAATGATTATCCTAATGTTGATTTGTATGTAGTTGAAACTTATCAAAGCGAATAAAGGCAGATAACAAGCGTATCAATCTCCCTAAAGGTCGATTATTCGCCGAACATTAGCGTCTTAAAAAACAAAAGAAATATGTTATTGATAAAACTTACAATAGATTTATATTTCAATCACTGTATAACATTAAAGACTCTTGGTGATATTACCAATATGTCATTTAAGGTTGTAGATGTGGATACAGAGCAACATTATATAATTCTTGAACACCCTACGGATATAGGGATTGAATATGAAATGGAGAGTTATTATCAATGGTATGTGAATTTTATGGAGAATAATTATAGTGTTCTTAAAAAGAATGGATTAGAATATGCCAATATATTCATAAATGTATTTTATAAAGGACAATGTAACTTTGAAATATTTGATAAAAAATCTCTCGCTACACTATCGAAATATGATGTATCATACCCAATCAGTGTTTTCGCACTGTCGGATAAAGAATTGTTAGATATACTAAATGATTATAGTGTATCATCAGAGAAGATTTGGAAACTATTTCAAACAGAATACGGTCGCTAATAAGCAGATCAATCGCCTCTAAAGGTCGATTATCCACAGAACATTAGCTCTTAGAGCTGCATAATTATAAGTAAAATATGAATGCGAAGAAGATTAAATTATACTGTATAAAAGAAGATTATTTTATCTTAGACAAATATTTTAAGGAAAAGCAGATATCTATATCAGCAATGCCATTGGCAGGATTTAATTTGAGACCCATACAAATTAGTGACTTCAGTGAGAATGATTGGAATAGAGTAATTGTGTACAAAGAAAAGCATACAGTAGAAATTGAAGAAATAGAATCTGCTGTGTCTGTTGAAAAGATATTTACGCCTAATTTTATGATTAGTGATATATTGACTTTTGATAGAGCATATATTGATGTGGCAAATAAAAAGATCATAGGAGGAAGTATATCTGGAATTACAAAATATTTGGTAAATGGAGCATTAGTTCCTAAAAGCAATGAATTCTTAAAATGGCAAAATGCCTTTTATCTTTGGATAAAAAGAAATTTTATAGCTGTAAAAATTGACAATAGTCATAATGTTTATGTGTCTGAAAGAGTACGACAGATGATAGATGATGGGTATATTTTGGAGTAATTGGGATTATAGAGAATATCAGTGTGAAAATATACAACTTAACCTTTCCAGAAAAGGTCGATTAGCCACAAAACATCATACAAATCAGTAAAATGAACGTATGGAAGTATATTTATGTTAAATTTTATAAATTCCGTCAATATCTATTAGGTAAGACACTTGCAGGAGACTATACAGCAATGTTGTTTGTTGTAGAGCTTGACTTTTGCGTATATTCTGGGATTGTATTTTTGACAGATGGATTAACAGGTTATAATTTACTTCCTGACCATGAGTTTTTGTTTACACTTATTTTACTAAGTGGATTTTTTGTTTTTTGGATGATTCGTAATCATTCCTTGCGTAAAAATGGAACTTTTGAGCGCATAAAGAAAGAGGTAGAGGAAGAACCCAGAAAGTTTTTGTGGGGAATGTTATCACTGTTGTTTATTTTATTTACGCTTGCTTTTGTAGCATTGTCAATGTACTTGTGGTCTCAAAAAATGATACCGGTCTTATTTGCAGTTAAACAATTATGAACGTATATAAGTATATTTATATTAAGTTTTATAAATTTCGTCGATGGGGGTTGGGTAAAACACTCGGAGAAGATTATGCTGCAATGTTGTTTGTGGCCTCCTTTGATGTGCTTTTGTATTTTGGAATATTAATACTTATCGATAAATCTGTGGACAATGTATTATCAAAAGAATACGAGCCATTGTATTTCGCATTTTATATGTTAGGGCCGTTAACCATTGAACGGCTTCGCAACCGTACCATGTGCAAAAACGGGGCATTTGAGCGTATAAAGGAGGAAGTTGAGAATGAACCTCAAAAGTTGAAATGGAGTATTTTGTCCATCCTATATATGATTTTTGTGGTCTTTTTTTTCTTATTTTGCTGTTATATCGGAAAATATGGGTTATGACCTGCTATTTTGCGAAAGGAAATAAGATAAACGGAAAACCTTATGAGGAAACAGGAATATACAGAGCAAGAACGAAAACGACTTTTGAACTTGAGGTGGTGAAACATCGGGGTGTTTACGGATGAGATTCAATACTCCAAAGTCCGGAAAGTACCATCAACAGCACCTCAAGGCAGAATATGCCGATTATCGCAGCCCATATCGCCAATAACCGCCTTCCCGTCTTTTTGCGGGAATGCCTTGCGAAGATCTCGTCCTGACGCTTTGCCGTGTACCTGAAACGACAGAAAAGGAAAGGCACCGCCAGCAGAACAGGGATAATGACCGTATAGAATATCCAACCGCCTGCAATCCGGTGGAACAGGGTCAACAATATCATGGCCATATCAAGATACCAGCACCACATAATCAATGTGGCACCGTCGCCCGGAGACTTTTCCCGTCTGTGAAAGGACTCCCCGACAAACCATATATAGTCAATCCATTTCAGAACAGCCATGACATTTAGCCATAATCCGGCTGTAAAGATACATTTTCTTCCACATTATTGCATGGCAATCAATCGATTTCGTTACTTTTGTCCTATATGAATGGAATGTTTCTGAAATACATATGTTTGGTATTACTGAATGGAATATGGAGAAAAGAAGGCATAAATATAATCAGGAAAGGAAGGAAGCATACAAGCAAAAGCCCTTCATCAAACCTCCCCGAATCTCATTCTGGGACAATATCTTCTATTGGTCATGGTATTCGACCAAACATGGCCTGCCGCACCGTACCTTTGCGACTGTTACTGTTATACAGTATGTCTATGTCGTGCTGTTCACTGCTGTCATACTCAACTGTCTTGACAGTCAGACTGCATGGCATCTGTATATTCTCCACAAGTCAAAGGATATATTGGGCTATATCCTTGTTCCATATGTCATATTGTTTCTGGTAAACGGTCGGATTTATAAGGAAAGCCGCTATGAAAGGTTGAAGGCGGAGTTTGACCGGATGGAAATTTCAGAGAAGAAGAGGCGCAGAACAATATTTTGGATTTTTATAGGTATCACCCTGCTTGCCGGATATGCGGCATACAGGCTGTTCTGCCGTTTCAACATGCAGTTCCTGCTGCCTTGACATTAACAAAAACAGATTATCAAATGAAAACAACCCGTATCATGAACAAGATTATCATTTATCTGAGTGCCGTATTGCTGCTGTGCAGTTGCGGCAGTGCAAAACATTATGCAGCGTTTCAATATGACAACGGAGACGACTATGTAAGTGAAGGACTGTACCGCATAGTGGACCGGAAAGGGCGTATCGGTTACGCTGACGAGACAGGCAAGACCGTCATCCGTCCCCGTTTTGCCTTCGGCTATCCATTCGAGGGTGGCAAGGCGAAAGTCACCGATTCGGGGGAACGGAAAGAGGTGGCAGGCTCCGGTGGCGAGCACTGGTATTGGGAAAGTGATGACTGGTACTACATTGACCATAGCGGAAACAGGATTGAATAGATGTAATCGGGGTATAAATTACACCCCGATAGGATTCACTTTCATGGTGGAGAGATTCAGGTACAGCCCGTGATACTCTATCATACCGTTGCGGAACATTTTCCACAGGATGTTGCAGCCGAGCTGTGCCAGTGTAGAGTTGATGAACAGGTCCTGCTTCTCCAGGGCCTCCGCCAGCGAACAGCTCGGTCCGGAATCCTTTTCCTTCACTCTCGCGTATTTGACATATCGTGTGATCACCTTCAGCGATTCTACCGTTTCGTACAACTTGGATGCCGGTTGTCTGATTTTCTTCGGTACGGTTCCGAGAATGACCTGTCCCGTATCCTGTGTGTTGCCGAAGTCCATCCAGTACAGGGGTGTCTCGTGGCTTCTGTATTCCGAAACCGGCACGGCTTTCAGTATGTTCCACAGATCGAGACGGGACTTTATGTTGTCCGTGCAGGTAATCGTTATGTTGGCCAGATTATCCCGTCTGGCGTCCTTCAGAGCTGCCGGATAGATGTCCGGTACCGCCTTCCAGTCGTTGCCGAAGAAGTTGTTTATGCGTGTGACAAGACACTGTGCCTTGTTCAGGCCGATGTCCGAGGGGCTGAAGAGCTGTCTCCCGATATTGGCTTCCGTCACAATGTCGGAATCATACACAGTTATGAACAGCCCGGGATGTCCCAGTCCCCTCAGTGCCGTGTCAAGCCTGGCCAGGCAGGTAAGCACCTGCGAGCCTGTTCCTCCCGCTCCGATAAGGTTTACCGTTACCGGATGCTGCGGGTTTATGAGATAGTTGTCGATGTAGTGTACTCTTTTCATTTCAGTATGTCTTTAAGTTTCATGTTGTTCAGTTGCTTCAGTTCGTCGAGGTTGAAGTCCCTGTCCCGTGCCGCCTTTGTCACCAGCACGAGGTTTGACCTTGTCGGGTTCCCGTTACCTCCCAGGTGGGTGAATTCCGTCAGCCAGAATTTCCTTTCCCAGTACTGCAGCAGCTTCTCATAGGTCAGGTCCTTCGGCAGCTCTATCCTGGCGTTTCCAAGACATACGCTGGAACCTGTCACGTTGAAGAAGGGCGCGGCGTACAGCACGGTATCCGGTCCGGGAACATTTTCCTTGTAGGCATAGATTCTCATTCCGTGTTCTCCGGCCTCATAGATCACTCCCGGCAGGTAATATTCCGCGTTTTCTATTTTGAGCGCGGGGCTGAAGAACATCATCCTCTTGTGCGGAGGGTTGTACCACACGTATCTCTCGCTTCCCTTGCGCGGGTCGCAATACAACAGGTTGTCGGGAATCTTCCCATATGGAGTGGTGCTGTGTCTTTCCGAGTATCCCTTCACGAGCGTGTTCATGAATTCCAGGGTTACCGGTCTTCCTTCCGTCATGTTTCCCCGGTCGTCAATTTCACGGATTTCAAGGAAAAAGTTCCTGTCATTCTCCGAGGCATAGGCAATCAGTGCCGCCTTTGGGTTGAGCGGCGTCTTGATTTTTCTGGTCAGTTCGTTGCTGTCTATCATATGCTTTCAGATTGGTTTATACTGTGATGTTGATGAATTTTTCCGCCCATTTGAAGAAACGTTCCGGATAGTCGTCCATATGGAACAGTTCCTCCGTTTCCGGAGACAGGTCACAGGTGGTGACCGGAATGATGTCGTATGTCTCCTGGCTGTAGGAGTTGTAATAGTCGGTGAGATATTCCGTTATCATGTCGGTGCAGTCATAGATGACCCGGATCTGCTTGCTGAGATACATGGGCAGAAAGTCCGGTTCTTCCTCGTAGAAGGGATCGTAGCCGTATTCCATGATGCCGTGTTCAGGTGTAAGGAACTCCAGTCCCTCCTTCATGACAGAGAGCAGTGACTGTTCGTACCCGTCCTTCGGTTTATATCGGTCGATTGCCTTCGGCAGATTCTTGTAATAGGATTTGCGTTCCACCCGGCGTAACAGGGCATGTATCCTGCCTTCCTCATAGGAGTGCAGGAGCCGCCGCCTCTTTTTCCGGTCAGATGCCGTTTCACCTGAGTCATCCTCAGACATCAGTGTCAGGGCATAGTCCATGTCGTCCTCGTCCAGTATGGTGTTTATTCCGTTCGCCAGCATCAGGTTGTGGATGAAGGTGACGGATATGCGTCTCATTTCCGGTCCGAGCCTTTCCATGAACTTCGTCGGGAAGTAATACAACGTGAGTTCTCCCCATTCATGACATTTCCAGAGACGGAACAGGAGTCTTTCTTCGTCCTGCTCAATGTTGACATTCATGTCATTGCTTACAAGGTTACACATCTCTTCGTGCAGTCTGGCAATACTCTCGCCGGGCGTTCGTCCCGGTGTATGTACCGCCTCCTTCTTCATGAGGAGTGCATATCTGAAAAAGGAATCACGCAGGTACTCATAGTTTTCCTGCGTGATAAGATTGTGCGGCTTTCCGTCAGTACCGTCCGTGAACAGTTCCGATGGGGATATCGGCAAGAATGTAGCGTTCAGAAAAGAATTACGGCACCGCTGGGTGCCGCAATCCGTTTCTTCCTTTCCGTGCCGTAATGCACCTTCCTTTCGGTTTCCGCAATGATAAGTCTCGCGAGCTGTTCCGCCTGATATCCGTCCAATGGTACACATGATTTCTTTTTTTTTCTGTTGTCCTTTGCCATATCCTTTATCCTTTTGTTCCGATAGTTGTCTTGAACTCATATTCTGTCATATCCTCCCTGATGACCGGTCCGTGAACGGTAGCCGTCGTCAGTTCCGGGTACATGTTCGAATAGTAGCTCATGACCATGTCCGGCGAGATGTTCGGATCCGGGTCCTGAAGGGTTATATACTCCGTTCCTTTCTTGAATTTGAATGAGCGTGTCATTCCTTTGATTTCGAGTGCCATGTCTTAAACTGTCTGATAAGGTGAATACTTGGGTTCCAGCATGGACTGCGGGAAATCGATGTATTCCTCGTAGTCCTTCTCACTGTATGCGGGATGTTCCTGATCGGAGAGGTACGGTTGCTGTTCGTCCTCCTGCATGAACCGTTCTTCCTGCCAGTCCTGTATTTCAGGCTGCGGCGGATATTGAGGTTGGGAAGGCTGCTGTCCTCCTGTCCGCTGTACGTATTGCGCGTGCGGCTGTATCTGCGGTCTTGCCTGCGGCTGTGGCGGCTGTTGTTGCGACGGCCATATTCCCGGTTGTTGCGGATGCTGCGTGTATGCCTGTTGTGGTCTCTGCGGTGCGGGCTGAGCCTGTCCCGGCATCGGCTGTGACGGTCTCCGCGTGTATGTCTGCTGCGGTGCCGGCTGTTGCGGACGTTGCGGTTGCGGATTTCTCTGTTCCGGTGCCTGCGTGTATGCCGGCTGCTGGGAGTGTGGCTGTTGCTGCTGTACCGAAGGTTCCGGCTGTGCTTCCTGTTCCATCAGGTCGAAGAGGCTTCCCCGGTTCATTTCCGTGTCGGCCGCCTTTATCTTCTCCTCGATTTCCTTCAACTGGGCAGCATTCGCGTGTGCTTTCGCCTGTGTAAGCACACTGACGGCTTCCCGGTGGTTTCTGGCCGCTGTCAGTTCTTCCGCCTTCCTCATCAGTTTCTCATACTTCTCCCGTTTCTCGCGTTCTTCCTTCGTCTCCTTGGATTTCGCTTCCTTGGCAGCCTTGCTGCTGGCGGCGGCCTTGTCCGCCTGTGCCTCGAACTGTGCCATGTTGGAGATCAGTCCGCACGTTTTCTGTATAGGTCTTGTGACTGCCTGCAGGAATCCCGTATCAAGTTCCTGCGGTGTGCCCGTGACAGTCAGCGGCACGATGTGGTTCTGGGCCTCGTCCTTGAGTCCGTTCGATTTGGGCAATGTGGAAACGGTCAGTTGTCCGTTTGTCTTGCGGATGACGATCGTGAGGTCCACGCTTTCCGTCATCATCTGGTGGATTGCTGTAAAAAACATAATTTCAGATATTAAATGATTAGACGATGTGTTTCAATATTCGCTGAAGAATTCTGCCAGCAGCCTGTTCCTGTCCGGATGTCTGCAAATTTCCAGAACGGGGTTCAGCAGCTTTGAGATGTGAACGGGACCTGTGGTTCCCCTTGGTGGCAGCTTGATTGCCGGTTGCGGGACGTGTACTTTCGGTCTTCTTGTCACGGGCATCCCTATCGGAGCTGGTGACTGTCTTGTGATGATCGCTTGTTGCATACTCTTTAATTTTTAACTGTGAATACCCGGGCTTTGGCAGCCCGTTGAACTACAAGGGCCCAACGGCAAATGCTTCCGGAAAGGCAGGGTTTTCGGGAAAAATACCGGAGCCTCCGGCGAGGATGATTTTTTCCGAAACCGCTTGCGGCCTGACCTTGCCGTCCGACAAGAAGCATTTGCCAACTTTGCCCTGTAGTTCTCGGTTTGCCAATGTCTGTGTTTTTAGTCCTTTCCCTTTTCTTCCCGTGTCATTTCCGGTTGTGACGGATACAAAAAGAGCCGCCCGCTCCCGGACAGCTCCCTTATGCTGCAATGATAAATTCCGTGCATGTTCCATATCGTCAGATTTCAGAAGACCAGAAAACTCAGTATGCACAGAATGATGGCCAGTGCCACGAGAAAACAGGCTATACGGTAGAGGAACCTGAAGAGTCCCCTGAAACAGATGATGGCCACGGCGGTCCATACAGGCGATATGCCGTGGGAATAGAGCCAGCTGAATATGATGGCTTCTGTTACGGCCAGCGCGAGTGTCCTTGCCCATCTGCTGTCCGCTATCTTTCTGATACGTTCTTTTGTTTTCATAATCTTCATGTGTTTGGCGGGAATGCCATTCCCGGTTTCAGGGGCTTTCTTGCAGTCCGCCTCCACAGGCAAGGTTTTCGGGAAAAATACCGGAGCCTCGGGCGAGGATGATTTTTCCCAGAAACCGTAAGGCCAGACCTTGCCGGTGGAAACGGGCGGGCTGCGACCTTTGCCCCTCGAATCGGGATGGCTTCATCATTTCCTTTTCCTGCCGTTCCCGTTTTTGGGGAACGAGAGTGTCAGGGTGAACCCGGCGTCGAAAGTGACCGAAGCGTCGAAAGCCACGCCCTTCTTTCCCTTGAATCCCTTGATGAGCCGTGTGGAGCCGGAGGAGAAAAGCTGTTCCAGATGCTGGTCCGTCAGTTCCTTGTTCAGGAATCTGCGGTACACGGTCAGTCCGCACCCTTTATTGTCGCAGCGGGCACTCTTCTCCCTGACGATGATGTGTCCGGTCTTGCATTTGGGACAGGTGAACGTGCGGGCGGCTACCGCCGGAAGGCTGAGGTTCAGAATTTCACGGGTAGCCTTGCGGGTGTAGTCCGTGATGGATGCCATGAACGTGTCCGGTCCGAGTGTGTGCCGCTCTATCTGGAGCAGGGTCTTCTCCCAGCTTCCTGTCAGGGAAACATCCGCCACGAGCATGTCCTTCACCGCATCGTAGATATGGAGTCCCTTTTCCGTGGGGACGATGCTCTTGCCGGAGCGGGCGATATAGTCTCGTTTGAACAGTGTGGTGATGATGGCGGCTCTTGTGGCGGGCGTGCCGATGCCCAGCTCCTTCACGGCCTCGCGTGCCTGTTCGTCGGCTATCTCCCTGCCGCAGGTCTCCATTGCTGCCAGCAGCGTGGCTTCGGTATAGAGCGGTCTGGGCACGGTCTTCTTCTGGGCCAGTCCGAATCCTGAAACAGGGACCGTGTCCCCTTCGGCAAATACGGCCGTACCCTCGTCGGTTTCCGGTTCGTCGTCCTGCCTGTCCTCTTTCCTGCGGAAGATGCCGCGCCATCCCGGACTGACGACAAGGGAGCTTTTCGAGCGGAAATCCATGTTGTCCAGACGGCATTCCATAAGAATCAGCTCCTTCTCGCAGCAGGGCGAGAACGCCTCCAGCATACGTCCGGCTATCAGCGTATAGACGGCCTCTTCCGCCTCGGAAAGCCCTTCGGGTGCGATGCCGGTCGTGATGAGGGCATGGTGGTCCGTCACTTTGCTGTCGTCCACGCTACGGGTGTTAAGATGCGCAAAGTCAAGGATTCCGGCACTTGTGGCGAATCCGGGCATGGCCAAGATTCTTTCCAGCAGACCGGGCACGCAGGCCATCACGTCGTGCGGGATATACCGGCTTCCCGTTCTCGGGTAGGAAATGAGCTTCTTCTCGTAGAGCGACTGGGCGATGTCCAGCGTCTTTGCCGCGGGCAGGTCGAGGTGCACGTTGCAGTCCTTCTGAAGTGCCGTCAGGTCGTAGAGCAACGGCGGCTGTTGCAGGGTTTTCCTGCGCTCCACCTTCGTGACCGTCGCCGAAGAATCGGGAGAGAGACTGCGGTAGGCGGCTTCCGCCTTCTGCCTGTCGTCAAAGGTCGCGGGGTGGAAGAAGCGGCGGTGTGACGTGCCGCCATTGAGGGTGACATGCAGCTGCCAGTATGGTGTGGATACGAAACTGCGGTTCTCCCTGTAGCGGCTGCATATCATGGCGAGCGTCGGAGTCTGTACCCGTCCGATCGAGTTGTTGGACGAGCCGGAAACGATGGCCAGGGCACGGCTGGCGTTCATGCCCACCAGCCAGTCCGCCTTCGCGCGGCTGTCGGCGGCGGCATACAGGCTGTCGTATTCCGAGCCGTCCTTCAGTTCCTCCAGACCTTTCCGTATGGCCTCGTCAGTAAGCGAGGAAATCCACAGGCGTCTGAACGGTTTCGTGCAGCCCAGAAAGTCGTATATCCAGCGGAAAATAAGTTCCCCTTCACGACCGGCATCGGTAGCCACGATGATGCTGTCACAGCGGTTGAACACGCTTTCTATGACTTTCAGCTGTTTCGAGGCGGCGATGTCCGTAACCATTCCCCTGTCCGTGCGCATCTGTCGGGAAACCAGGCGGAACGGGTCCGGCAGCATCGGCAGGTCCTCCGCTGCCGTTTTCGTATAACCGTAAGTGTCCGGCATGGCCAGTGACACGAGGTGTCCCAGTGCCCAGGTTACCATATATCCGTTACCGGAACAGTAGCCGTCATTTCTTGTATCAGCCCCGACTACACGGGCTATGTCCAAGCCTACACTCGGCTTTTCTGCGATGATTGCTATCATATTGGATAAAAATTAAGCCGTTTCCCGTTTTCCATGCGGAAGACAGGAAACGGCAGTAAGACATCGGTTTACTTGATAATTGCTCTCAGATTATTTGCCCAGCGGTGTCACTCCCTGGATTTCCAGCAGCGGGGCCTCGCCCTTACGGACCAGCTGGAGTGTGGCGTCCATCACCACGTCCACGCCGAGGAGCACGAGGCTCAGGGACATCACTTTCGTTTTCTCTCCCCTGAGGAGGGTGTCCATCTCGCCGGAGAGTTCCAGCTCGTCCTTCATGATACCGATACCGGAGAGTTCGTCCCAGTTCACTTCATCAGCCTTGAAAGGCATGTCGTTTCCGTTTTCCTTTTTCATATTTCTTTCTTTTTTTATTTAACATTCATTTTCCGTTACCTATAGTCAGGCAATGCTCGCACCTTTTGACTTGCGGTTGCCCTGTTCCTGTCGCTGGCTGTTGGCCACCACGTTTCGCTGTGACGCGTCACGCTTACGGTCGGGATTCTCGTTGTAGAAGTCCAGACGCCCCTGGTTGAAGTTCGCCTTGACGTACTGCGAGATGGTCTTCCCGTCATATCCCTTGATGCCTTCCACCAGCACGGCCTTTCCGCTCTGCAGGTCCGCACGCTGCTGTCTGGTCAGTTCCACGTCCCATACCTTGGTTGGAATCTTGAAATCCTCGCGCTGTTCGAAACCGTCCGGCGTACGGGAGTAGCTCAGGCGTCCCGTTTCCAAATCGGCTTTGATGAAGGAGGAGAATTCCTCTCCCTTGCGGTTCACCATGTCATTGAGGAAAATCACCTTGCCGTCACGGAGTTGCTGCTGTTCCTCCGCCGTAATCTTCACCCCGTTGATTTCGTTGGGGATATAGATTTCTCGTGCGCCTTCCGGAGAGTCCGGGTTGTAGCGGGTGTAGGACGGGCGGCCCGTCGCCTCGTCCAGCTTCACGTAAGAGGAGAACACCTCACCGTCCTTGCGCTGCATTCCCTCCACGAAGATGGCTTTTCCGGCGTTCAGGTCCTCAATCTGTTTCTGTGTCAGTTCCACGCCCCCGAGTGTCTGGCGGTTGAAGAGTTTGTCGTTCTCGAAAATAAACTCGACACCCCTGCGTTCGGCATTCACCTGGATGAAGGCGTTGAACTCGTTACCGGACTTGGCGATCATGCCCTCGACATAGACCTTCTTGCCTTCACGCAGGTCATTCTGCTCCTGCTCTGTCAGTTCCACGCCCTTGATTTCCCTTGGGATGAAAGCATTCTCCGCTTTCATGGCGACCACCTCGTTGGTCAGCTTGTCAATACTGATGAAGGAAGGGATATATTCCCCGTTGCGTCCTTTCAGTTCCACGACACGTCCCATGTTGCCCGTTTCCAGCAGGTTCTTCTTGTCCTCGTCGGAGAAGATATGTCCGAAATACGGTCGGTCAAGGTCGGGTTTCTGCCTGATACCGTGGATGCCGAGCACCACTTCGCCCGCCATGGACTGCTGGAATGACAGACGTGCGTCAGTCCTCAGTACGGCCGAACCGAAGTTCATGCTGATGGGTACTACCTGGTTGGTCTTGTATCCCTTGAGCATCTGTTCGAGCAGTCCGCGTTCCTGGAGGTATTCACGGGAGATTCCAAAATTCTTTAGCTGTTCCCAGTTAATCATGGATTCGTTGTAACGGTACTGGGGGGACTGGGTCTGCGGCTGGCTGTCAGCTGCGGCAGCCTGCTGCTGGGTTTCATTTTTCTTTGCCATTTCTTCTTGATTTTTTTGGTTGATACTTTGGTTTTCCTTGTTGCGCGGAACAATCTCGTACTGCTTGAGAAATTCCTCCACGACTTTTGTCTTTTTTCCTGCGGCGATGTCCTCGATGGCCTGCTGTACGGCAGGATCGTCCAGCCTGTCTTCCTTGACGGAGAGGATTCCGAAGCGTGTCGGGTCTTTCAGCTGGCTCCAGAAGTTCTTGATGAAGTTCTCGAAGGCATCTGCATAGCGGTCAATCTTCAGGAAGGAGTTCCGGTTCTGCCTGTCGGCGGCTACCGTGTTGAATTTTCCGTCCTGTCCGATTTGCGACACCGCTTCCAGAATCAGTTCCATCTTGTCGAGGATGAACACGATGTCACTCATCTGCTCGTTTTCGGTGACCTGCGGTTTCGGGGGTTCTTCCCTTGCATTTTTCTTTGCCATAATTTTTGATTTTTAGTGTTGATAACTCATGTTGTCACCGCAAATATATAGGAGAAAAATTGATAAATAATTGATTTGCAATGTGTTAGGATATACATTACATCTTGTGTCATCACATTACACCGCAGGCCGGAGAAAACGGAGTGAAAATACGGGGTAAAACGGCAGGAAAAGGAGAAAAAACGAAAGGCGGCAAAGGAAAGGGAAAAGGCTGGAACAGGCCGGACAGACAAGGGCATGGCGGTACGCACAGCCGCACAGAAGAAAAGGAAAAACTGTAATTATGCAGAGTTGGGAGCGAGCTGCTTTTGTCCCCCTTGATGTGTCCTTTTGTGACAGGAAGCGGAATTCTGTTTACGGGAATAACCGGATGGCGTAATCCATTGGGATGGCATACGGGAGCATGGTTCTCCCGTCGGATTCTTTTTCATTTTGACCTGTATCTATGCGTCGTAGGTCGCTTCGCTTGCTAAGTCCCGGTACTTTCCCCAACTCGGACGGCAATACCGGAGCGTTTTTTCGGGCGGAAAATTACCGCAGGGAATTTTGTGTCCCGAAAACCGGAGGCTTGAACGTGGAGGTATTCGCCCTCCGAGTTAACTTCTCGGAAGGGACTTGTCAAGTGAAGCGTGGCTTATGGCGGAATTTTATAGAGGAATATGGAAATAGAATTTTAATATAAAAAGCAGGTAATAAATTGAGTAAAAGGGTTATCCGTGTTTCAAATAAAAATAGTACCTTTGTAGTTGATATGGATAGAATTTACAACATATATTGTGATGAAAGTTGTCATCTTGAACATGATCGTCAAAAAGCGATGGTGCTGGGAGGGGTTTGGTGTCCCTACGACAACAGGAAAGGTATTGCCCGGCAGCTTAGGGCTTTGAAAACGGAATATAGGTTAAGCCCGAAATTTGAGATAAAGTGGAATAAGGTGTCTCCTTCCCGTGTTGATTTTTATCTCGCGCTTGTAGATTTCTTTTTCGAAAATCCGGACTTGCATTTTAGGGCGTTCATCATACCGGATAAAAGAGAGTTGGATCATGAGGCATTCTGTCAGACACATGATGAATTCTATTACAAATGTTATTTCCGTCTGTTGAAGACGCTGCTTGAACCGGGGAATTCGTATAATATCTATCTTGATATCAAGGATACTCAAGGTGAGTCGAAAGTGCAAAAACTTCATGAATACCTTTGCAACAGCCATTACGATTTTGACCGCAAGATGATACGGCGAGTCCAGCAGGTCCGTTCGCATGAACTTGAACTTGTCGCTTTGGCAGACTTGTTTATAGGTGCATTATCGTATGTGCATCGGGGTTTACATGACAGCAAAGCCAAAATGGAAGTAATAGAAAGAATACGCCAGCGTTCCGGATACCAACTCACGCGCAGTACTCTTTACCGGGAAAACAAGTTCAATCTTTTTGTTTGGCATCAGGTATGATGGTTGATAAAGATTTATTACCGGATAAAATTTGCCTTGAAGATTATGGTGGCAACTACAAGGCTTACATTGATGCTGTATATGAGGTATTCGAACGTGATTTCATCAGGCATAAGGCAAATTTCGGGTCACATAAGCTGGCCATGAAATATCATCCTGCCTTTCAGGAAAGGGCCTATACATTCTATCATATGACTCACAAGGGTGAAATTGAGTCCGAACGAGAACCGGATTTACGCCGTTGTGAGTGTATGCCATGGGCACGTCCTACTGTTGAGAATACCGGAAAGTGGAATTTGAAATTTTGGAGACAGACACGGCAGAGGTCAAAAAACAGGGTCTGTATTGCACTTGAAACAGAAGAGGAGACTTATTTTGTAATATTGGAAGTAAGGGAAACATACGTTCTGCTTTGGACGGCGTTCTTGTCGGAATACCGCCATCAATCACTTAAAAAACTCAAGGAATTTGAGGAGTGGAAACAGGGTGAAGGTGGAAGTATCGGTACTCCCGATGAACTGATAGCTCTGATACAGGGGACTATAAAAAAAGCAAGAGGCTAACCTTTTACGGCCGCCTCCGTAACTCCTTCAACTGCATGGTTGATGAGCTGATTCTTTTGCAAAGATAGAACTTTCTTGCAAATCCGACAAATTTTGCCGATAAAATGCTGTAAAAATATTGCCACAGTTGTTTTTGTTGCACCTGAAAGACTGCTATTAATGTATAAAAGGAAGCATTTTTCATATGTCTTGAAAACGGATTTGGATTGTAGATTTATAGGAAAGAATTAAAAAACAACGCTTGACATCACTGAAAGTGCCCGTTCGGGTATAGTCGTTGCATCTGTGTTATAAAATGAAGCAGGGAATCCCGGCCAAGTGACCGGGATTTAATTGTTCCTGATATCGTCAGTGCCATTTATCTAAATAGTGTATTGCCGTGATGATGAAGTCCTCCTTGCCATATTCACATAAGGAAAGGATATCCCGGAGTGAGCTGCAGTTGAAGAAGACCTCATTATCCTTACCGGAATTTCTTTCCTTGGAAAGTCCGATTTTCACTGATTCTATTTTATTATCTTTTTTCCACACGATATCGCAGACCGCGTAATCCGGTGTTCCGTGTATTTCCATGAACTGTTGAAACATTTTACCGATATCACGCTTTATCTCGTCCGTATCAGTCAGTACGCTGCCGTAACCGCATTTTTCACACCACCCGAACAGGAAGGAATCATCGGTGTAATTGCGCAATTCCCCGGTATTCGGGTTGATCATTGCCTCGCAGGATACATCTGTGCTGCCGCATCTTGTACAAATCGTATTCATAATTTACCAGTTTTAATATTATTCAATTCTTCATATTCACCGAAGCCGAAACATCCGGCTATGACAAAATCTTCCCCGCTTTTGTCAGCCAGTGACAGCAGGCTGTCCAGAGTATCGCAGTAGAAAAAGATTTCATCGTCCATTTCCGTATCGGAATCCATGTTCATGGCTATTCTTGTTTCCAGTGTCTCCAAGGTGTCGTTCCAGCGTATGGCGCATTCGAGGAAATGCGGTTCATGTCCCTTTTCAGTACGGTACTCCTGATATTTTTCACGGATTTCCTTCTTGATTTCCTCCGGCTTCTTCCAGGAACTGTCATCCACGATTTCAAGACTCAGACCCTCGACAAGCAGACAAGTGCCTCTGTCATATACCATCAGGGTACGTTTTCCCATGTGTTTTTTTCTCAAGTTTTCCCAATCGGGAATGTCCCATCGTTCGGTAGTCCATACTCCCCGATAATTTTCGGGGACAGCGAGATATTCGCTCAGTGTCATTCTTTTCATTTTTCTGTGTATTTATGGTGAAACAAAAAGAACCTTGCAGGTCTTGCAAGGCTCTCCAAATGCGGGATAGCGGTCAAACTCGTTGCAGGCGTCCCAATCCACGCTCATCGTGTATCCTTTCGGGAAATGTGTGCCGATAAATTTTTCAATCATGGCCCGTTCCTCTTCGTTCAGGCTGCCGTCCTCTTCCGTTCCGTATTCCAGGGCATATATGGCCCATTCGGGAATGTTGTCCCATTCCGTCTTTTTCATGTGCGCTGCCATAGCATACCGTTTATGCGGCGGAAAGTCTGCCGATTATCTCCTGAAGTTCCTGTTCCCATTTTCCGTCGCCATTGCCGAAGGATGGATAGGTAAGCTGGTACCAGTTGTGGTAGTCGAAGAGTTTCATCCTCAGCGGATAGTAGTCGAATATTTTTCGGCCGTCCCTAAAGATGCGGATATGATTTATACCTACGTTCATGGCCTGTAGTCCGTGTCCGTTTAGAATCTCATGGAATCTTTCCATCGGGGTGAAGTTGCTTCTGCTCATATCTTTCATTTTTTTGAGTTAGACATCTGCGGCTTGTCAAGCCGGTATTTTATTTCTTGCCTGCCTTTCTGTCCCGTGCCGGATTGCGCAAGGCTTTGCGAAAAAATACCGGAGCCCCCGGGCGAGGATGATTTTTTCAGCAAACCACGGAGGGGCCCGGCCTTGCACAATCCAGCGGGCACGGGACGACCTTTGCAGGCGGAAATAAAACAGCGGTCTCCCTTTTTCTCTATTTTCAGTCATTGTTTTCTTCTCCCTCCTGCTGCGGGATGAGGTGTCTCAGCTCCGGATCATTTTTTATTCTTTCCATTTCTTCTTCTATTATCTGCAAGACATCCGCCTTTATCTGCGAGTAGTTGCGGTCAATCTGCTGCTGCATGATATCGTTTCCGTCCGCGTCCTTGAACTCGTTGATGACAGGAATTTTCTTGTAGGCTTTCATCTCTTCCGATACCTTTGCGCTGTCTACGATGATGCGGGCATGGAAAATCTTCTGGTCTATCTCTTCCCCGAAATTGTCTGCCACGCTGCCAACGAATGTACCCTGCGAAAGATTGGCTATTTTGGAAGCGGGTATCAGGGAATCAAGCTGCGTGTTGATGGAAGTCGAAGTGTCCTGACGGTTGATGGATATGGACTGCCGCTGCTGGAGAATCTTGCCGAACCGTTCCGACAGTGATTTTGCCGTTTCTCCGACCACCTGTCCGCTGAAGATATTGCCCACCGTGTTCTGGATAACCTTCGCCTCCTTGTCACCGTAGTCGCGTGCAAGCTGCGAGAAGTCCTGGAAACCGAGACAGACGGCCACCTTGTTACTTCGGGCGGTCGCAATCAGGTTATCGATACCACGGAAATAGATGGTCGGAAGCTCGTCGATGATGATGGAACTTTTCAGTTGTCCTTTCTTGTTCACCAATTTGACGATGCGTGAATTATACAGGCCGAGAGCCGCCGAATAGATATTCTGCCTGTCCGGATTATTGCCCACGCAGAGGATTTTGGGGTGTTCGGGATTGTTCAGGTCAAGGGTGAAATCGTCTCCCGTCATCACCCAGTAAAGCTGTGGCGAGATCATTCGCGAAAGAGGGATTTTCGCACTTGCTATCTGGCCCTGGAGCTGGTCTTGAGCTCCACCTTGCCATGCGTCCATAAAGGGGGAAAGATAGTTTTCGAGGGACGGATAAGAGGTAAGAATCGTGAAGATATCGGCATACGGCTTGTTAAGAAATTCGATTGCATGAGGGAACGTGCAATACTTTCCGTCCTTGTAAATCCGCAAATACCAGATGATTGCGGCAAGCAGGATAATCGGTGACTCCACGAAAAAATCACCCTGTTTCTGTATCCAGGTCTTGTTCAAATTGAGCATTATGGTATAGGCACTTTCGTAGGCATCGCTGATATCTGCCATGAATCTTGGATTGATTGGATTGCATCGGTGGCTGCGTCTGGGGTCGTCGAAATTGATGACATAGAATTCCGGCTTGACTTTGTAATGTTGTCTGTGCTTGAGCAGATGGTTGTAGGCTATCTCCGAAAGGTCCGGAAACTTGTAGTCATAGATATACATGGCAAAGGATTTCTCAATCTGCTGTTTGATGTAGTTGTTTACCACGGCATAGCTCTTTCCGGAGCCGGGTGTTCCCAGTACGATAGAGGCTCTGAACGGGTTTACGATGTTGATCCAGCCGTCCCATTCCTTGCCCTGATAGACAAATTTCGTGGGCAGGTTGACGGAATACTCGTTTTCCATAAGCCTTGTTTCCTGCATGAAACTTTCGTTGGCGGTGTTGAATACGTCTTCCATGAGGTTGTGTTTCAACATACGGCTGATCCATATTCCCGACATAAGCAGGAGAATGTAGCCTGCGGTGAGCGTCAGCGTATATACGGTAGCATTCACTGTCGTACTGAACGGCAGGTCGAGCATCCACCAGTTCATGAAGAACAGGACGATGCCGCCGAGGAAGGCGGCGTATATTTTCCGCCACGTCATCTTCTGGTTCTTGACACCTTTCGTACCCAGACACGAAAGTCCCAGGAATATGAAGGCGAACACTTTCGTCACAAGCAGGTTGCTGAACAGTCCTGCCGTCCTCTGGAAGTTCAGCAGAATCCTGTCCACGACTCCGATGTTGATGCCCATATCCATGAATGCGCTGTAGCAGAACCAGTAGACATGGATCACAATAAACACGATGGAAATGGCACGCATGAACTCCATGACCTTGGCCAGTCCTCTTAAATCATCTTCTTGTTGCATAACTGTAAAAATTTTGATGGTTGGTAATTGACAATCAGGATATGCCGCGTGAACGGCGTTTCTTCTTTTTCTTGCGTTGCAGTCTGCGGGCGAGTGCCTCCTCCTGCGGGTCCGGTCCGTTGATGTCGGGACTGAATATTCCGAAAGCCTGCTCGATGGCGCTTTCCATGTTGTCGGAAAGGCTCTCCCGTGTGGAGGCATATTGTCCGGTGGATTCCGGCTCCGGAAAATCCTGCGGCCTGTTAAAAAGCTGTTCGAAGGCGTTGGCGGAAAACTCCTTGCCCAGACGGGAACCGTTATATACCTCACGGTTCCTGTGGTCTATGAAGGTCACGCCGTAGATACGGCCTTCCTCGTTTTCCCTGAACACCACGTCAATGCCCTTTTCCCCGAGCAGCCGGATGAAATCTTCCCGGTTTCCTCGGCAGCTGTGCATGGCCAGCGTGACGGCATCATGGATTTTCGGCTGCCACTTCCGGTTCCTGAAATCTCGGACATTGACGGCAATCCTTTTTTCTATCCCTTCGTAGCCGAAGCGCTTGCCGATGAGCGAAGACTTGATGGGCGTGCATACCGGCCTGCCCGCATCGTCCGTCAGGGTATATACGATACCGTTGTAGGGTGAGCCTTCAAATTCTCCCCGAACCTGTTTGGCCTCGATGTTGAAGCATGAGAGCATGGCACTGAACTCCCCGAATGTCTGGAAGCGGTAGGCGGTGAACACACTTTTGAGGATATTGCCGACCTGACGTTTCACGTCCCCGTCCCGGTAGTCCGCCTTCTTGAGATACGGTTCCAGCAGTTCGTTCCGCTTGTCAGCCACAGGCTTGAGTCCGAATCTGTTTTCCAGTTCCCGGCAGGCTTTCATCGAACGGTTCCATTCGTATGCGTCACTGATTTTCTCGCCGTTCTCCTTCACGCAGGTGGAGACAATATGGACATGCCTGCGGTCGATGTCCTCGTGCAGATAGACGATGTAGGGCTGGTCGCCGTAGCCCATCTTCTGCATGTACTCGCGTGCCAGTTCCGCGAACTGCCCGTCCGTGAGGCGGTCGTCCACCGATGGGTTCAGAGAGATATGCAGTACCGGCTTCTCCGTGTTCCTGTTGGCGGCGAGGTAGCTCTCGAAAGCCCATAGCGTCTGCTGCATGACATTGTGGGGATTTCCGGTGAGGTCGGTAATCATGCGGTTGCCCGCGATGATACGGGCGGTTGCCTCTTCCACTTTACGCTGGTTGTAGATGACCGCCCCGTAGAGCGATACACCCCTGTTGATCTTAGCCACCATTCTGCTGTTCCTCCTTCTTTCTTTTTATAAGGTATTCCTCCTCGAACTCCCGGGTAAGCATGATGATCCGCTTGCTCAGCACCACCAGGTCGATGGTGGCCTTTTCCAGATTGCGGAGCAGGGCGAACGCCCGTTTCTCGCCGAAATTGGACTTGACTGCCTTCACAGTCTGGTTGTAGTTGTTGCCGATGGCCTGGAACTGGTGATAGAAATTTGTAAGTCTGATGTAGTAGTCCATCGCAGCCTTGTCGATTCTGACGACCTTCATTTCACGTCCGAAAATCATCGCCTTGATGAATCTTGCCCGTTGTTTCATCCCGGATTTTTCAAACAGCAGCTCGAAATTTCCGTTCTCTTCCGAAGTCAGTTTGATACCGTAGCGGAATACTGCCGGGTCGGTCTTCGGTTTTCTGCCCGTGCTTCTTCTTGTTCTTCTTTTACTGTTTTCTTCCATACGCATTGAGATTTTCTGTTTCTGATTTTACGTCATGGATTTCCGACTTTGGAGGAAATCCCTCCCGAGCCTTCAGGCGAGTGGCAAGTTTGTTTTGGGATGCCCGAATCATTTCGGGCTGCCCAAAACACAACTTGCTATGTTCGCTTGAACATGAATTTGCCTGAAATCAAATTGAGTTTTGACCTTCAGCCTCATTCTTCGGCTTCGGGATAACTCCATCCGGCATCCATTCCGTTGTCGGTGGCAAAGTTACGGCGGTATATCTATCTATAAAACAGTATGTTATGTGTAACAAGATGCCATACGATGACAAGGGTCGTCACCGTCTCCGGATGATGGTGATTATTCGGGAAAATCCCCTTTTATTTGCAGTGCGGACGGTTGCAACAGACAGGTCTGTACCTGTTTCCCTGTTGTTCTGTCGGTTTGTGTAACCGGCTGTTGCAGTACACAGACAGACATTGGTCGGGTTATTTGTCTGTTGTAACCGATGACGTTTGGTTTGTCGGTTGGTGCGCACCATACAACCGTATCACCAAGCAAGCAGACAACAGACAGATAAGACAACCGTGTAATAAACAATTAAAACAATCAGTTATGAAGAAGAACCCGTTATTCGTTGCCGTGAGCAACCAGAAAGGAGGAGTAGGCAAAAGTACGATGCTTGTAACGCTTGCCAGTCTCCTGAGTTATTCGATGGACAGGAATATCGCCATCGTTGACTGTGATTCCACCCAGCGCAGCCTGTTCAATCTGAGGGAGCGTGACATGGAAATGGTGGAGAAGAACAAAAAGTATATGGTACAGCTTGATGAGCAGAGGCTTAGAGGCCGCAGGATTTATCCTATCCGAAGGGCAAGGCCGGAGGATGCACGTCAGATTGCCGGAGAACTTGCGGAAACCGGTGATTATGACATCATTTTCATAGACTTGCCAGGGACAATGGATGTATCAGGTGTCCTGCAGACCATTTTCAATGTGGACTATGTGCTGACTCCCATTGCCGCCGACAATTTTGTCATGGACAGCAGCTTCAGTTTTGCAAGCAGTGTCATGAAGTTCACGAGGGAACGGAAGGATATTCCCCTGAAAGATGTATTCCTGTTCTGGACCAAGGTCAGGAGGAGAAGCAATACCGAGGTGCTCAACAATTACATGGCACTGATGAAGAAACAGGGACTTAAAGTTCTGGATTCTACCATCCCGGATTTGTGCCGTTATGAGAAGGAGCTTTCCTCGTCATCCAGGACATTTTTCCGTTGTTCTCTTCTGCCTCCTCCGGCAGGACAGCTCAAGGGAAGCGGTTTGCAGGAACTGGCCAACGAATTGATTGTAAAACTTAATTTTTAATGAATATGGCAAAGAAGATCGTGAAAGTGGATGAGGATGCTGTCCGTGGGTATATGGTAGCCGCCATGACCGACAAGCCCGGCAGGAATGACAATGCCAGGGAAGAGGATACATCTTCTGAAGTGGAGTCCGAGCCGGAACCTGTCGGGGATACCGTGCCGGACAGACCGAAGACACGCAGGAAACGTGAGTCGGACAGTGGCTTCCGACAGAAATATCTGGTGAATACCCCCATGCCGGGACGTATTCAGGTGTATCTTAACCGTAAGCTGTACGATGAGATAAAGAACTATCTTCATGTAATAGCTCCGGAGGTTAGCATTTCAAGTTATATCAGCAATATCATTGCGGAGCATATCGAACTTAACATAGATGAAATTACCCAAATGTATAAGGAACGTTTTTCACCCCCTAAAATTTGAAAGTTATGGAAATGTCAGTATTTTATTTTTCAGTAAAGTTGGTGTCAGCCATCTACATATTGCATAAAGTGTGGGCAATCATTTTCTGCCCTGTGTCGTATGATTTCTGGGACAGGCTTCTTCGTCATGCCCGCCGTATACGTGTTGGACTGTGGAGGAAACGGAAAAAGCGCATGGTGGAGAAAGCGGGAAAGAATTCCGGGAAAAGCTTTGCCGGAGACAGTCGGGGTTCGGCTGTAAAGGATGGTACATACTCGCCTGTACGGGCGGACAATGATACGGACGATGACGTGATCGGCAAGACAAACATTGTATATCTGGAAGACCCGGATATGGCCCGCAAGATACCTGTACGCACTATGGAACTGGAGAAGGTCGCAATCGTTCAGGATGAAGAGATTAACTCGGATGACGTGGAAAATAGAATCACTTCCGGTAACGGATTGACGGAATCGGACAGACAGGACCTCATGGCTTCCGAGGAGTCTATTCCTGACCCTGAGTTCTCCAAGCCTCTTACTTTTGAAGAACTGAGTAATGTGGCAGAGGTACTGATGTCTGCCACGGAAGACCGGAAAAACATTCAGGCTGCTGCAGAAACCCTGTACCGTCTTCAGGATACGGATCTGTTCGGATTCTTTTCCACTGAGATAAGTACAACCGCCCAGGTCGAAAAACTGCTGAAGGAGCATCTGGACTCATCTGGACGACTGCTGTCTGAAACGGAAGTTTCAAAGCGGAATTCAAAAAGGAATGTCATTGATTGGAACAAGTATATGTAAATATGGAACAGACCGTTAAACGTAAAGGTACAGGCTCTGAAAACCCTTCGTCAGAAAATTCAGCCGGACATAGAACTGTCTTGATATTGTCGGATGATGATATTCAGGATTTTGTCAGAAAGGAAAAGGAGAATATGCAGAAAATAGGAATGTTGTTGGACAATATGATGGATCAAATCAATAATGTACCGGAATATGTCCCGGACAACTCGGATGAGTCATTTGATATTGGAAAATATGTTTAAGTCAAATAGTTCTATATATCATTGCTTCAGGATTTTTTGTCGTTATTTTACAATCAGATAAAGAGAGGTCTATGGCAGTAACAAAAGCAATATTGAAAAAATGGATGGCGGCTCAGAAGCGTCACTGTCTGTCGGACAGGCATGTGCAGATGGCACGTGAACTTGGTCTGAATCCTGACAAACTCTGGAAGATTGACAACCACAGACAGGAGCCGTGGAAAGCTACGCTTCCGCAGTTCATAGAGAATATCTACTTCAAGAGGTTCAAGCGTGAGCAGCCTGAAACTGTCAGGCCGCTGAAACAGATTCTGAAGGAAATGGAATTCAAAAAGAAGCTCCAAAAAGAGAAAAAGGATGAACGGAGGAAACAGCGTGTCTTCTCTTCCGATTCAGCAGCAGAGTAAACAGCGTTCACATGACATGAAGCGAAGTCTGAAAGCCACCCGGTTTTCAGACTTCGCTTTTTTATTCTGACAAGTTGCAGCGTTCTTATTTTTTCATGGAGACTGTCCGTTTTTATATTCTCTCTTATTTCAGCCGGCTGCCAAAAAATCTTTTTCATATCGTTTGGAAATCCCTTTCCGATGTAACGTAATGACACCCGATGTCACGCATCGTCAGTGTTGTAAATCAATAAATTAAGTGTTATATATTCGTGGTCGAAATCATTTTTTGTCTCACCAATTAAAAGTTTCGACACATGAAAAAAAGATTCTTTTTTGCAGCCATGATGCTGCTTGCAACGACAGGGGCTTTCGCCCAGGGTAACGGTATCGGCGGTATCACTGAAGCCACCAACATGGTCACTTCCTATTTCGATCCGGGAACCAAACTGATTTATGCCATCGGAGCCGTGGTCGGCCTTATCGGAGGCGTGAAGGTCTATTCCAAGTTTTCCTCGGGAGATCCCGACACCTCCAAGACGGCAGCCAGTTGGTTCGGCGCCTGCATTTTTTTAATCGTAGCCGCCACAATCTTACGTTCATTCTTCCTCTGATTATGGCGGAGTATCCTATCAACAAGGGAATTGGCCGCAGCCCTGAGTTCAAGGGGCTGAAAAGCCAGTACCTGTTCATCTTCGCCGGCGGACTGCTCGCCCTGTTCGTTCTGTTTGTCATCATGTACATGGCAGGCATCGACCAGTGGGTATGTATCGGCTTCGGTGTCATCTGCGCCTCGGTGCTTGTCTGGGTGACTTTCCGCCTGAACGCGAAATACGGTGAATGGGGACTGATGAAATTGCAGGCGCTGCGCCGCCATCCCCGCTACATCATCAGCCGGAAGGGTTTTCTCCGGTTGATTTGTCCAACCCCGAAAAAACGAAATGTATGAGAAATGTAATGAAAGCCGCCACGCTGGAAAGCCGGTTTCCTCTGATAGCCGTCGAGCACGGGTGCATCATCAGCAAGGATGCCGACATCACCGTGGCCTACAGGGTGGAGCTGCCCGAAGTGTTTACGCTGACACGCGCCGAGTACGAGGCCCTCCATTCCACATGGGCGAAGGCTGTCCGGGTTCTGCCGAACTACAGCATTGTCCACAAGCAGGATATCTTCATCGAGGAGAGTTACAGACCTGACATCTGCCGGGATGACCTGAGTTTCCTCAGCCGAAGCTTTGAAAGGCATTTCAACGAACGGCCGTACCTGAACCATACCTGCTATCTGTTCCTGACTAAGACCACGAAGGAACACAGCCGCACGACAAGCAGTTTCAATGCCCTCACGCGCGGGTTTATCATCCCCAAGGAGATGCAGGACAAGGATACCGTTGCACGCTTCCTGGAATGCTGTGGGCAGTTCGAGCGTATCGTGAACGACAGCGGTCTGCTCCGCATGGTCAGGCTGACGGACGAAGAGATTACCGGTACGGAAACCTCCGCGGGCATTATCGAAAAGTATTTTTCGCTTTCGCAGGAAGATACGACCAGCCTGCAGGACATCACTCTCGGAGCCGGGGAAATGAAGGTCGGCGACAATGTGCTCTGTCTGCATACCCTTTCTGAAACTGAGGATTTGCCGTCATCCGTGGGTACGGACAGCCGTTATGAACGGCTGTCCACGGACCGCAGCGACTGCCGCCTGTCCTTTGCCGCACCGATAGGGATACTACTCACGTGCAACCATATCGTGAACCAGTATCTCTTCATAGACGATTCGGCGGAGAACCTGAGGAAATTCGAGCAGACCGCCCGCAACATGCACTCGCTGTCCCGTTACAGCCGCTCCAACCAGATCAACCGTGAATGGATTGAGGAGTACCTGAACGAGGCGCACAGCAAGGGACTCACTTCCATCCGTGCGCACTGCAATGTCTTTGCATGGAGCGACGACCGGGAGAAGTTGAAGCGTATCAAGAATGATGTGGGCAGCCAGATTGCCCTGATGGAGGCCAAGCCCCGCCATAACACGGTTGATGTGCCGACACTTTTTTGGGCGGCCATTCCCGGCAATGCCGGTGATTTCCCGTCTGAGGAAAGCTTCTACACCTTCATCGAGCAGGCCCTGTGTCTGTTCATCGGGGAAACGTCCTACAAGGATTCGCTCTCGCCGTTCGGCATCCGCATGGTGGACCGTCTGACCGGAAAGCCTGTCCATCTGGATATTTCCGACCTGCCGATGAAGAACGGTACGATTACCAACCGCAACAAGTTCATCCTCGGACCTTCGGGCAGCGGAAAGTCATTTTTCACCAACCACATGGTGCGCCAGTATTACGAACAGGGAGCGCATGTGCTGCTGGTGGACACGGGAAATTCCTATCAGGGACTGTGCAGCCTTATCCATGCCCGAACGCATGGCGAGGACGGCATCTATTTCACTTATGAGGAGAGCGATCCGATAGCCTTCAATCCTTTCTACGTGGAGGACGGTACTTTTGATATCGAAAAAAAGGAGTCCATCAAGACGCTTATCCTTACTCTGTGGAAACGTGATGACGAGCCGCCGACACGTGCCGAGGAGGTGGCGCTCTCCAACGCGGTCAATCTCTTTCTGGAGAAGATACGCACGGACAGTACCGTGGTTCCGTCCTTCAACACCTTCTATGAGTTCATCCGCGACGAGTATCAGGAAATCCTGAAGACCAAGCGTACACGGGAGAAGGATTTTGACGTGTGGGGATTCCTGAATGTGCTGGAACCTTATTACAAGGGTGGCGAATACGACTATCTGTTAAACTCCGAAAAGCAGCTTGATCTGTTGTCCAAACGCTTCATTGTCTTTGAGTTGGACAATATCAAGGACAACAAGGTACTGTTCCCGATTGTCACCATCATCATTATGGAAACCTTCATTAACAAGATGAGAAAGCTGAAAGGTATTCGCAAAATGATTCTGCTGGAGGAGGCATGGAAGGCCATCAGCAAGGAAGGTATGGCGGAATATCTGAAGTACCTTTTCAAGACCGTCCGAAAGTTTTTCGGAGAGGCTGTTGTCGTTACCCAAGAGGTGGAAGACATCATTTCGTCACCCATCGTCAAGGGAACCATCATCAACAACAGCGACTGCAAGATTTTGTTGGACCAGAGGAAGTATGTCAACAAGTTCGATGAAATCCAGTCCCTGCTGGGTTTGACCGATAAGGAACGTGCCCAGATTCTCTCCATCAACATGGCCAACAGCCCGTCCCGCAAGTACAAGGAAGTGTGGATAGGTCTTGGCGGAACACAGTCGGCGGTCTATGCCACCGAGGTCTCGCCGGAAGAGTACTACACCTATACGACCGAGGAGACGGAAAAGCTTGAAGTAATGCGGCTTACCCGGAAGCTGGGTGGCAATATCGAGCTGGCAATCAAGCAGCTGGCCGAGAGCAAGAGGAAAAAGTGAAATCATTTATCAACCCATTAAACTTCTGAATCTATGTATAGCGATCTGGAATCTAATGAAAGCAAACGCCGTGAGGTCGTGTCATCCCTCTACTGGTCCCTGATGCAGGGCTGGGATATTCCTCTTTCCATACAGGAGTATTACGGACTCACGGAGGATTACCGTCTGTTCCATCAGCTTGAAGGGATGGCTCCTGACGAATACCTGCGGAAGAGGCAGACGGGGGAAGTACCCGACATTCTTGAGGTGGATGCAAGACTGACACACGCGGTGGAGAAGATTTTTGAAAGTGTGTGTCCCCGTCCTCCGGCTGAATACCTTGACAAGCTGAACGGGGAACTGGAGAGGCTGGGCAGTATTGCCGCCTCGCCGGGTTCCGTACATGACCCGATACATATCCGCCCGGATTTTCTTGTGAAATACGGCATTGACAGTAGCAGTCCGGAGGATGTGATACGGAAACAGGCGGAGAAGGCTTACCGGGAACTGGATGCCCGATTTGTCAGGATGACCGGCAGACGTCCCTATGCGGACGAGTTCTTCAGGAATATCAGGCCTGCCCACACGGTCTCTTCGGAAACAACACTGCGGAGAAAACCGCACATCAACGTCCGTCCTAAGCCGAAAGGCCGTAAGATGGGACTCTGAACTAACGGAAAAGATTTATCAACCATTAAAGATTAACGACATGAAGAAAAGAATTCTGACAGCCTTATGCTGTATCTGCCTCCTTTCGGCAGGCAGGGCACACGCCCAATGGGTAGTGACCGATCCCGGGAATCTTGCCCAGGGCATCATTAATGCCGCCAAGAACATCGTCCACACGTCCTCGACGGCTGGCAACATGCTCAACAATTTTCAGGAGACGGTCAAGATTTACAAGCAAGGCAAGGAGTATTATGATGGCCTTAGGAAGGTCAAGAATCTGGTACGCGATGCCCGCAAGGTGCAGCAGACCATCCTGATGGTCGGCGACATCACGGAAATCTATGTGACCAGTTATGAGCGTATGCTCAGTGACCCTTATTTCACCCCTGAGGAACTGAGTGCCATCGCCCTTGGCTACACGAAGCTGCTGGAGGAGAGTGCCAATCTGCTGACGGACCTGAAGACGGTGGTCAACGAGAACGGCCTTTCGATGAACGACAAGGAACGTATGGACATCATCGACCGCTGTTATACCGACATGCTGCAATACCGCAGTCTGGTGCAGTACTATACCAACAAGAACATCGGCGTGTCGTACCTGCGTGCCAAGAAACAGAATGATCTTGACCGTGTGATGGCTCTGTACGGTTCACCCAACGAACGCTACTGGTAATTTCAGGGAGGATTGCTTATGGTATTGTTGGCTGTGAATTTTGACAATCTGCACCAGATCCTGCAAAGTCTGTACACGGACATGATGCCGCTCTGTTCGCAGATGACCGGCGTGGCCAAGGGCCTTGCCGGATTGGGAGCTCTTTTTTATGTGGCGTACCGCGTCTGGCAGTCACTGGCCAGGGCCGAACCTATTGACGTGTTCCCTTTGCTGCGTCCGTTTGCTCTGGGTATCTGCATCATGTTTTTTCCGGCCATCGTGCTGGGTACGCTCAACAGCATTTTGTCACCCGTCGTGACCGGAACGCACAGGATTCTGGAGACGCAGACCTTTGACATGAATGAGTATCGGCAGCAGAAGGACAAGCTGGAGATTGAGGCGATGCGGAGGAATCCCGAGACGGCCTACCTGGTGGACAAGGAGGCTTTTGACAACAAACTGGATGAACTGGGAGCTCTGGACGCTATCGAGGCTTGCGGTATGTATGTGGACCGTGCCATGTACAACATGAAGAAGTCCGTGCAGAATTTTTTCCGTGAGCTGCTGGAACTGATGTTCAATGCGGCCGCGCTTGTAGTGGACACGCTAAGGACATTCTTCCTGATTGTCCTTTCCATTCTCGGACCGATTTCCTTTGCCATTTCGTGCTGGGACGGATTTCAGGCCTCGCTGAGCCAATGGTTTGTCCGCTATATCAGCATCTATCTGTGGCTGCCCGTCTCCGATCTTTTCAGCAGCGTGCTGGCACGCATACAGACCCTGATGCTTCAGAGGGACATCGAGCAGCTGTCCGACCCCAACTTCATTCCGGACAGTTCCAATGCCGTGTACATCACGTTCCTGATTATCGGCATTATCGGGTATTTCACGATTCCGACCGTGGCCAACTGGATTGTTCAGGCCGGTGGAGGTGCGGGAAATTACGGCAAGAACGTGAATCAGGCTGCTTCCAAGACAGGCTCCATTGTGGGCGGTGCCGCAGGTGCTACTGTAGGAAATGTGGCCGGAAGACTAATCAAGTAACAATCATAAAACGAATAAGAATGGAATTCAAATCATTGAAAAATATCGAGACCAGCTTCCGGCATCTGCGCCTGTTCGGAATAGTCTATCTGGGTGTCTGCACCCTGCTTGTGGGCTATTCCGTGTGGAAGGCATACAGTTTTGCCGAAGCCCAGCGCCAGAAGATCTATGTGCTGGATGAGGGGAAGTCGCTCATGCTCGCCCTCTCGCAGGACCTGGAGCAGAACCGTCCCGTGGAGGCAAGGGAACATGTCAGACGTTTCCATGAGCTGTTCTTCACGCTGGCCCCTGACAAGAGTGCCATCGAGGGGAACGTGCAGCGTGCCATGTTCCTGAGTGACCGTTCCGCCTATTCCCATTACGGGGATCTGGCCGAACAGGGTTATTACAATAGAATAATTTCGGGCAATGTCAGCCAGCGTATCGAGATAGACAGCGTGAAATGCGACTTCAACACCTATCCGTATGATGTCATGACATACGCACGCCTTTTCATCATCCGTGAGAAGAGCGTGACGGAACGCAGCCTTGTCACGCATGGCAGGTTGCGGAATTCCACCCGCAGTGACAACAATCCGCACGGGTTCATCCTGGAAGGGTTCCATGTACTGGAGAACAGGGATATCAGAATGTATGACAGATAAAACAATGTATGTATGAGAAAAATGTATATAAAGTTCAAGGAATGTATCGGGGGCAGGCTGCGCGGCCTTTGTGACAGACTCACACCCCGTCAGAGGGCAATCGCCGTCATCGTGATGGCTTCCCTTTTCGCGCTGGTGAATTTCTACATGATTTTCCGTGCGATTTATGACATCGGACGGGAGGATGCCCGGCAGGACATCATCAGGATAACCCCGCTTGAGGTTCCCGACTTTGTGCCTGCGGATACCCTCTCCGATATGAAAGTCCGTGAGATGGAAGAGTTTTTTAACCAGTTCAACAAGTAAGATTATGAGTACAGATGCAGAAAAATTGAAACAGAAGCAGAAAATCAGGAAATATCTGGTTTTCACAGGCATGTTCCTGCTGTTCCTCGGATGCATGTGGCTAATTTTCGCCCCGTCCGAAAAAGACAGGCAGGAGGCGGAAAGGAAGACGGGCTTCAATGCCGAACTTCCCGATCCGAAAGGTACGGGTATAGAGGCGGACAAGATGGCTGCCTATGAGCAGGCAGACATGATTCGCCGGCAGGAGGAGAAGAAGCGTACGCTGGCCGACTTCTCCGCCCTGACCGATGGATACAGACAGGATAATGTCCCGGAAACAGAACCGGCGCAGGACATTGCAAGTGAAAATGAAAGCCGTGCGTACCATTCAGGAGGAAACGGCAGGACGGGAGCCTTCGCCTCTTCAGCCTCGGCTTACAATGACATCAACGCCACTCTCGGCAGTTTTTACGAGAGTCCTGAGGAAGACCCGGAAAAGGAAGCCCTGAAAGCAGAGGTGGAACAGCTCAGACAGGCTGCCGCAGCGCAGACGGCCGGACCGAGCTACGAGGAACAGGTGGCTCTGCTGGAGAAGTCCTATGAACTTGCCGCCAAATATATGCCTTCGGGCGGCAGCACGGGAACAACGGACAGTCAGGAGACGGAAAGTCCCTCAAGGGAGAGGAAGGCGAAAGCCGTTCCCGTCGGGCTGGTGTCCTCTCCGGTCGTGTCGTCCCTTCCTCAGCCTCTTACCGATTCGGTACAGTTCGCGAGGCTGCTTTCCGGTGCTGATATCGGCTTCCATACGGCTGTGGGCAGTGCCGGGACACAGATGGCGAGGAATACCATACGGGCCTGCGTGCATGGCGACCAGACCATTATCAGCGGACAAAGCGTGCGTCTCAGGCTGCTGGAGGCCATGCGTGTGGGAAGATATGTGCTTCCCCGCAATACCCTGCTGACCGGTGAGGGACGTATCCAGGGCGAGCGGCTTGGCATTGAAATCCTGCAGGTCGAATATGACGGCAATGTCATTCCCGTGGAACTGACCGTGCTGGACAGTGACGGACAGGCCGGGATATTCATTCCCGGTTCGACGGAAGCGAATGCGGTAAGGGAAGTGGCCGCCAACATGGGACAGAATCTCGGCACGACCATCTCCATCACCAACCAGTCGGCAGGCGACCAGCTTCTCTCCGAGCTTGGACGAGGGGCCATACAGGGCGTGTCGCAGTACATCTCCAAAAAGATGCGCGAGGAGAAGGTACACCTCAAATCAGGCTACGGACTGATGCTTTATCAGAACAACAATCAATAACCCATTAAAACAGTAAAGACATGAAAAAGATTCTTTTGATGCTTGCCCTCGCAGGCGGCGTTGCAAGTGCACATGCACAGTCGGCTGATACCACGGCCGTAAATGATTTGACCCTGAAGGCGGATATCTATCCGCAGCAGGAGGACGGCGACCTCTATCACGGGCTGTCCAGAAAGCTCACCTTTGACCGGATGATTCCGCCTTACGGTCTGGAAGTGACGTATGACAAGACGACCCATATCATCTTTCCCTCGGCTGTCCGTTACGTGGATCTCGGTTCTCCGAATCTGATTGCGGGCAAGGCGGACGGTTCTGAGAATGTAATCAGGGTAAAGGCTACCAGAAAGAACTTCCGTGAGGAGACCAACATGTCGGTGATTACCGAAAGCGGAAGTTTCTACACCTTCAATGTGAAGTATGCCGATGAGCCTCTGCTGCTCAACATCGAGATGGCCGATTTTGTTCATGACGGCAGCGAGGTGAACCGCCCGAACAATGCCCTTGACATCTACCTGAAGGAACTCGGCAGCGAGTCGCCCAAGCTGGTACACCTTATATCCAAGGCCATCCACAAGGATAACAGACGTCATATCAAGCATATCGGGAGCAAGGCGTTCGGCATCCAGTACCTGCTGCGCGGGCTCTATACCCATAACGGGCTGCTCTATTTTCACACCCAGGTGAAGAACACGTCGAATGTGCCTTATGAGGTGGATTTCGTGACGTTCAAGATTGTGGACAAGAAGGTACTCAAGCGTACGGCTATCCAGGAGCAGGTGATATTTCCACTGCGTGCCTACAACTATGCCACGGCTGTCGCCGGAAAGAAGGATGAGCGTACTGTCTTTGTCTTTGACAAGTTCACTATTCCCGCCGACAAGATGCTGGTGGTGGAGATGCACGAGAAGAGCGGAGGCCGTCACCAGGCCTTCACCGTGGAGAGTGAGGACATCGTGAGAGCGAGGGTGATCAATGAACTTAAAGTGAAATGACCATGAAGAAGTATCTGTTTCTTTTTGCCGTATGCGTATCGCTTGCCCTGTCATCGGGGCAGGCATACGCCCAGCGTTACCTTCCGGGAATGAAGGGCGTGGAACTCAGGGGAGGCTTTGCCGGAAACCTGAAATCACCGGTTGACTGGTACACGGGCTTTGCCGTGTCGGGATATACGAAAAGGGCCAACCATTGGGTGGCTGGCGTGGAATATCTGCTGAAGAACTACGGCTATCGCGGGACCTTCGTTCCACGGGCCCAGTTTACTGCCGAGGGCGGCTATTACTTAAAGTTCCTGTCCGACCCGGCGAAGATATTCTTCCTTTCTGTCGGCGGTTCTGCCCTGGTGGGATATGAGACATTGAACTGGGGAGAAAAGGTTCTGTATGACGGTTCCATGCTTTCCCACCGGGATGCCTTCGTCTATGGCGGAGCCCTGACGCTGGAGCTGGAAAGCTATGTGAATGACCGTATCGTGCTGCTTGCTCATGTGCGCGAACGTGTGCTTTGGGGCAGTTCTCTGGGAAAGTTCACGACACAGTTCGGGCTTGGAGTCCGTTTCATCATCAATTAGACGCCTATGGATATAGAGATGATCAGAGGCATTCCCATTGAGGAATTCCTGTCCCGTCTGGGACATGAGCCGGTCAGAAGGCACGGCGACGAATGCTGGTATCTCTCCCCGTGCCGTGAGGAAAGGACACCTTCGTTCCATGTGAATACCCGTAAGGGGGTGTGGCACGACTTCGGTACCGGGCTTGGAGGCGACATCTTCACCCTTGCCGGGGAAATTTCAGAAAGAGACGGCTTCATGGCACAGGCGAGGTTCATCGCCGGAGTATATGGAGGAACTATACCTGAATATGCCGGACAGAAAAGAGAAAAGGAAAGTGTCAGGACAGAAAAGCGCAAGGAGCCTTCCCGCTTCGAGGAGGTGGTTTGCGGTCCCTTGCGGTGTAATGCACTGCTCGGCTATCTGAAGGGACGCGGTATTCCAGAGGAAATCGCCCGTGCGGAGTGCGAGGAAATACGGTTCCGTCTGTACGGCAAGCGGTATTTTGCCGTTGGTTTCAGGAATATGGGCGGAGGCTATGAGCTGCGGACCAGATTCATGAAATGGTGTCTGCCGCCCAAGGACATTTCCCTCATCCGTAACGGCTCGCTTACCTGCAACCTTTTTGAGGGTTTTATCGACTTTCTTTCATGGAAGGTACTCGGCATCAGCCGCGGTGAGGATTATTTGGTCCTCAATTCGGTGTCCCTGCTTGAACGCTCGTTCCCTTATCTGGACAATTACGGGAAGATCCGGTGCTACCTGGACAATGACGATGCCGGAAGAAGGACGCTGGCCGTTCTCCGGAAACGCTACGGTGACAGGATTGACGACTGTTCCGACCTGTATGCCGGATGCAAGGACCTGAACGAATACCTGGAAAGTAATTTTCCGCCTGAACAGTAATTTTTTTACAAACCGTTAAAACAAGAAATGAATATGAAACCTAATATGAACAGAAAAGGGCTGTATGCCCTTGTATGTGCCCTGATGGGCCTGACCTTCGGTATGCTGACCTCGTGCAGCGATGACCTTGACGTGCAGCAGTCCTATCCATTTACGGTGGAGACGATGCCGGTTCCCACACGTATTGTGAAGGGTGAAACCGTGGAAATCCGCTGTGAACTGAAACGTGAAGGACGGTTCTCTGATGCCCGATATACCATCCGTTATTTCCAGCCGGACGGTGAAGGCAAGCTGCGCATGGACGACGGGATGGTGTTGCTGCCCAACGACCGTTATCCCCTGGATAGGGAGGTGTTCCGCCTTTATTACACCTCGGAGTGTGAGGACCAGCAGAGTATCGACATCTATTTTGAGGACAACAGTGAGTCGGCACAGCTTTTTCAGCTGACCTTCGATTTCAACAATGAGACGGAGGACGAGGATACCGTGGTTACTTCCGGCGGCAAGGAACTGCCTGTCGTCATCGTATCACAATGAATCTGACCTGCCTATGGGAATAAGAGCAAAGTTGTTTGCGGCGTTTTTCGCCATTGTCTGCTTCGGGAGCATACCGTTGTGGGCGGAGAATCCGGTAAAGGAGAAACAGGACAGGTTCAGCCTTGCCGTCGAGTGCATCAAGCGGTTTGAGGGCTGGCATTCTTCCCGGCATTACCCCTATGTAGGTTGGGGTCATTGCCTGCAACCCGGGGAAAAGTATTCTGCCCATACCATGACAAGGCAACAGGCTGATGAACTTCTCAGGAAGGATTTGCGCAAGTTCTGCGCCATGTTCAGGCAATTCGGAAAGGACTCTCTGCTACTGGCCACGCTTGCCTATAATGTTGGTCCGTACCGGCTTTTAGGCAGTAAAAAGATTCCCAAGAGTACTCTTGTCAGGAAACTGGAGGTAGGTGACAGAAATATCTATAAGGAGTACATTTCTTTCCGGTGTTACAAAGGCAAGGTAGTGCCGAGCATTGAACGGAGAAGGAAGGTGGAATATATGCTGCTTTTTGAAGAGTAAAAGAGAAGGGAGAACCTTTCGGTTATATCCGTCAGGTTCTCCCTTAAAGATTTTTGTTTTATGAATGTAATTATTTATGTTATTTGCATTTGTTAGAGTTTATATAGAATAAGGTACAGGACTATTGAAAATCAGTATTCTAAAACCTTATTCTATATATTGTCTATTATTAATGGCCAAAGCGTGATGAATCCACTTCCTTCTTTTCCTTACTGATGCTGCCGCCAAAGCGATAAACAAATTTTACAGAAACAGTACGGCTGTATTGCCCCATATTCAAGTCGATGTGCTGCCCTGCATAGCGGTTTCTCACCTTCATTCGCATGGTATCGAACAGGTCAGAACATGTCAGGCTCAGCGTTGCCTTATCTTTCAGGAAGTTCCACTGCGCTCCTACATTGACCGTAAAGACCGGCTTTGTATCACTGATACCCGAAATCATGCTTGAACGATACATCGCATCCAGATCAAAGCCCACATTGGAACCAACTGAGAAATGATTCTGCATGGCAAGCATACAGGCCCATTTCTTGCGGTCAAAAGGAATATCCCAAAAGTTGTCGCAACGGTTACGGTCATTGACCACCGTAGCGTTTACCTGAGAAGACAGCCACTCGCCGATATTGAACGGAATGTTGGCGCTCATACCGAAGGACTGGTAATAGTTCCAGTTCTGCGTGCGATACACAAGTGCCAGACGGTCTTTTGCCTGATACATATCCATCGTGAAATAATCGTTGGTACGCTCGTAGAACAACGACAACATGTACTTCTGCAAGAAAAGATAATTGGCATTTACACTATACACATTAGCAGGCCGCAGTCCCTCAATAGTCTGGAGCTCTTCATAAGCGTTCATATAAGTGGTACTGGTCTGCATATCCCAATAGGTAGGATAATCTTTTTCCGACGAAACGCCCAGCATGAACGTATGCTTTTCCGACGGCGAATAACTCAGACTGGCCTGCGGATAGACCGCCCATTTATGATAATTTCCGATAGAATAATACTCACCGGTTGCCGAGAGAGAAAGAGACAGACCGTTTTCAAACTCCTTGTCGAAGCCTCCATAAAAGTTGGTAATCTGCTCATAAAGACGTGAGGAAGAATTGCCCACATCATCCTTTCCTTCAGTCTGATTGAAGAACTGGGCGTTCTTATTGTCCGTATAATCATAACGGATACCGTATTTCAAAGTCCAGTCATTGGCAAGACCGTGGCTTTGGTCGGCATATACAGAGAACTTGCGTATTTTCTGGTCCGAAGTATAATCAAGCAACTGACGGGTATTGTCTGTCAGTTTACTTTCCAGACGATTCTTGTCATTCATGGTATAGTCCGTATAATCCACCCCAAGATCAAGTCCGAATCCGGAAGAATAGCGGGCAAAAACATTGTGCAGACGGCTGTCCTGCAACTTGTCATTGTGGCTGTTCTGGAAGTTTCCGTTTACATCAATCGTACCTTTACCATTATCAGAAAGAGCACCGTTGTAACCCACGCTCAATTCATTATCCTCGTTTATCTGATAGCCGTATTCAGCATAGATATTATGCTTCCAGCCCTTTGTATTGATTTTTTGTGTCTGCGTGATGTCATATACCTTTCCGTCATACGTATGTTGGGATGCCAGGTCCATCACCGTCATTATATGCGAATAACCCGGATTGTAAGAGACATTCAGCGATGACTTTCCCTTCGTCAGCAGGAAGTTTACATTGCCGCTGTAACTGCTGAAATACTGGTTGCTGTAGCTGGCAGACAGCTCACTCTGGATAGTATTGTCTGCTGCCTTTGCCGTTACGATATTAATGGCAGCCCCGCGCACATGATATTCGGGAGGTGTATTATACATTACCTCGGCTGTCTGTACCTGCGAAGCGGAAGTATTCTTCAGCATCTCAATCAGCTGTTCCTGTGTCAGTGTACTTGCTTTTCCATTCAGGATAACCGTTACGTCCTTTGCGCCCACCAGTGAAAGTTTACCGTTCCTGTCCTGCACACCCGGCAACTTACAGATAGCCTCGTAAGCATTGTTTACGATATGCTTTTCTAAAATTGCTGAAATATTATAATTCAATTTTCCCTGTTCTACAGTCACAAACGGACGTTTTCCCTCAATTACTACTTCTTCCAGATTATAGTCCTTCGATTCCAAAGTAATGATACCGATATCACGAGCCTGGCTTTTAATCTGCCTGGTCTGATAAAGCAGATGCTGGACAATAAGCTGATAATTCTCTGGTTCGGGTTCAAGCACGAATGTACCGTCTGCTGCAGATATGGCTGCACCTAAATAGGTTGAATCAGGCAGCTGCATGACGATGGTAGCACCTTCTACCGGCTGCTTGTTTGTATCTATTACCTTTCCAGTTGTCTGACTGAAAGCAGATAAAGAAAATCCTGCACAAAACACAGACAATACTATTAGTCTTCTATTTCTCATTATCAGTAAATTTTTATATTCAAATCGTTTTTATTATTTCTCAAATCGAATAATTCAATTAAGTTCTGTTTCCTCTCCATACTCTATCTCGTATGATTGTGGGTAATATATATCCAATAGTCCTTCAAGAATACGCTTCTCACCAGTGATCGGATGACTTGCATAAATCTTAAACCATATACCGTAATACTTATACCAGCATTTTGTTATACAAGTTCTTTGCTTGTTTGGACTTACATTCACCGTTTCCTTAATTTTGAGCATTTCATCTGAAACCGGAAGATTGTGGATGGCAGCAGTAAGCGGCAATGTTATGTCTGATTTAACCGGCCAACCTGACCTACTGATAACAGGAACAGGAACTATAGGTATATCCTTACCAAATATCTTCAACTGTTCCTCTGTCAAAACCGTCTCCCATTTATGCTCATTAATGAAAGAATAATCTGCCTTAAAATTACTATACGGATATATATCATGTGTAGTAACTTTATTTAATGAATTGATGTAATGGCTTGCATATCTTTTCTGAATAATACTATCCTTGAAAAGATGTGATTCCGTATATACAATGCTGTCGAGATTATATCTGCTTGATGGTTCTATATCAACAGGAATATGCTTGCTGTTGTACTTGTTTCCTATATTAAGGTATATTCTCTTTGTCTCATAATTCATATTTTCCGAATTTGACAAGACAAGATGTTTTATATCCTTACGTTCAATAGTAAGTTTTATGTCTTGATGTGAAACTTCCAATTTTACCAGTTCTAAACCATCTGTATGGAGATATGAATCTTTATAAGCCAGATTTCCGTCATGTCCATAGATATCCCCATTTATACCATGGTAAATACCTTCTTCATCTATAAAAAATACTGACTTTACATCCCAATTGGATGATTCAAAACCAATCTCAGAAACAGAATCTTTTTCCGAAAGTCGAACTTCACTGATTGACGGTGCAAAATCGTTGATAAAAACCTCACTGTTGCAGCCATGCAGTATAAATACAGCTATCAGAACTATATGTATTGTTTTCAATAAAGATTTCATGTTCATAGTCAATCTGTTTATTCATTATCTTGCATTGAACCTGTAACCGATACCAAGCATAAGATTGTTGGGGTCCTTGAATCTGTAAAGCTGATAGCCTGTGTGCAGGAAAATATTCTTTGTTATGTTTGTTTTTAGTACAAATGTCTGATAGAAAGAATTAGTATCAGATCCTTTACAGAGAAAGTTCTTACCTATACCTAAGTTGATTGAAAATATAGGCATTACAATTTCCGCTCTTACAGAAATTCCCGCAGAAAACTGTTCCCTGAATGAAGGTCTGAAGAATTTAAGGTCTTCCGGAGTTGAAGGTATATCGTCATTAGCGATGTGTTGTCCGATATTGGCACTTTCATCGTATTGTATGTCGAGTGATAACCCTGCCCTGAAATATCTGCTGAAATTATAAAGAGGATTGAAATTCAAACCTATAATGCCGAATGAACCGGGAACTAAAATCGGATCATGATTTTCAGGGAAGACACCTTTTTTTCTCGTAGCTCCATAGACAATCAGGTCGTAAGTTATATATCTGTCAAATATCGGAGTGAACTGTTTGCACAATTTCTCTTGCCAATTATTTCCACCTCCGAAGCTTCTTGTGATACCGACTGATGCGCCTATGGTATTTACCCCGGCATTAGGATAACTGGTGTTACCATTTGAGTAATGTGTAACATCTATGCCGGCTTTCAGGTTAGTGTTTGCCGCTATCTGCCAGTTAAGAAAAAATCCCAGGTTTATATATGCATTGACTTTAGAACCTACAACCATATTATTGGGATTGTTTTTTTCATCGAATTTCTTCCAACCGAATGATGCGCCAAAATTCCATTCGTAATCGAATGAGAGTCTTGGGGTAACCGATGCTATCCTGGATGTCTGAAATACATATACGGCAATAGGATTGCCTATCTCTTCAGTATTGAAAAACGTATTATAACCAATGCCAATACCTTGTATGGCATGAGGATACAACCTGCCCAGTTTAGAATCCGGAGAGAACTTAAAGCCATATTTAACATGTCCGGCAAAACTATGGTTATTTTTTTTCCCTGCGTTGTTGTTTCCCTTAAAAAACTCATGCGTAGGGAATAGATATGAAGGTCTGATATCAAGACCTATAATATGTTCGGTACCTTTTCTCTTTGAAACTTCTACATTTCCTGTGCTTGTTGAGTCATTATAGTTCTGAGCACATACTATTTGTGTAAAAGCAAAAGATAACAGGAGTATGCATATATTCTTCATATATAAAAACTTCTTAATGTTATTGTGTGGGGTGTACCCGAAACATGATAAGTAGGATCAAATGCAATGTTCACTGTTCCTTTTTCAGCAAATAACATCCCTCTTGACGGATTTTGTGAGTCATTGACGGAAACATAATAAGCTATATCCAAATTGGCATCTATGGTAAAATTGAAGCCACCATGAATTAAAGTATCATTTCCGACATTAATTACCGAATCATTCAGAAGGTAATATAGTTCTATTGGGGTACCATCAGCATATCTTTCACAAATACTGTTGATACATACTGTATCTTTACTTTCACAACTTGAATATATTATGCTTAAAATGAAAGCTAAATATTTATATATTAATCTCATAGGAGTTTTTTTTATTAGAAAACTCTCAAAAGTACACATTATCATTGATAAATTCATTGTGTTCATGTAATAATTCACCTTGCTGATGTCAAGCGTATAATTTTTGATTTCTTCTGCCATTGCAATGCGGCACAACATCAGAATCAATGAAGTAACGAAAAATATTCTTCTCACAAATTTTTGTATTGTTTTTCTTTATTAAGCCCTAAAGATACGCATAAACCATAAACTCACTGTATTAGATTAACCTTTATTTATTAGAATCATAGATTAAACAACAAAAAGGGTGAATTCTTAGACATATTATATAGTTCTTCTTTGCTATTTGAAGTAATGTGAAACAAATAAGAAATGTAGAGATACTTTTTTTATTTTAAAATTATATATACTAACTTTGTCACCCAATTATAATCATAAGTTGTAACGGTGAGTTTTAGAGTGTTTCTGTTTATGTTTACAGTCATACTACTATTTCTCGTCATTACGGGATTCTACATTTGTTGATGGAACAGTCAGAGGTGAGAACGGATTTTTACATAGGAGCTGATATCTGAAAATCAGATAGTTCAAATGTCTTCTTCGGGATATAAGACAGTATGTGGAGTTGGTTTTTTGCTGTTTTCCTGTTCTATTTTCAAATTAAAAAGTTATCGATAAATTTGTCGGAGTATTAATGTAATGAAATTTACTAATTGTAATATGAATATATTGAATAGATGTGTAGCTGTTTTGCTATTGATTTTTGGTCTGCAGATAAATATTCATGCACAAAACGTAGCGGAGAGGAAATTCTTGGCATCCATTGATTCGCTTGATGTTCTGATGCGTGCAAAATTCGGCGAGAATAATTTTCAAGCTGCTGAAGATCTTTGTCAGGAGATGATCGGCCTTTACGATACACAAGCCTCACAGTTATCCGAAGCTTACGCTTATTTCAAGTATGCAGGATACTACAATATGGCTTGTATGCAGGTAAAACAAGGGAAAAAGCAGGAAGCCGCTTCCAATCTGGCCAAGGCGTTGGAGAGCGGAAGGATGGAAGTCAGCTACAATAATGTAGTAAATGACGAAGATTTTAAAACTATTCTGGATGAGGATGTGTTGCAACCTGCCCTGAAACGGCTGAAGGAAACCTCGGATTATCTTTATATCCTGAAGAATGCACCGAAATATACCCGCGAGCAGCAGTCTGACACTCTGCCGCAGATTGTTTATGCACAGGCAGATGACCCCAATCTGGTGCGTGTCCGCGAGTATTTCCAGCTGGACAGCGTGGCTGTTGCAGGCGACGAAATAGCTACAATCAAACGTATCCTGACCTATATCCATGACGAGATACGTCATGACGGGCAGAACAGTAACCCGGAAGGCGGAAACAACTCCATCAACTACGCTGAGGTCTGCAAGGACGGTAGCCGCGGACTGAATTGCCGTGGACTGGCCACGGTGCTGAATGAGTGCTACCTTGCGATGGGGATTCCGTCGCGCGTCATTACTTGTATGCCTAAGACTTATATTACAGACTGTCACGTCATCAACGCTGTCTACTCGTCAACGCTTGGCAAATGGCTTTGGATAGACCCTACGAATAACGCATGGGTGACGGATGATCGGGGCAATATGTTGAGCATACAGGAGGTGCGCGAACGGCTTATAAGCGGCCAGCCGGTACAGGTTAATGAGGAGGCCAACTGGAACAATCAAAAGAAAACCACGACAGAGGAGTATCTTTATGATTATATGGCCAAGAATCTCTTCTACCTTGAGAGCTGGACACGCTATGGATTCAACACGGAGAGCGATTATGAGAACCTCATCAACTACATCTTCCTGCAGCCCACCGGTTGTGAGAGCAGTCAGAGGCGGCCGAGAAACTTGTCTGTTAATGATGACCGCTATTTCTGGCAGGTTCCTTGATGTGTAATTGTTATATGTTCCATCTCCACGAGTTCTATCTATCATATATTTAACAAGTTATAAGTGCTTTCTTTTGCTACGTAATAATCTGAATGGTTATATCTGCGAAATACAAAAGCATGAAATTTAACAGTCATCATCCATTTTTTGTAAATAAATAGACAAGAGCCGAGGCACAAACTCGGCTCTTGTCTATTTATGGAATGAATATTTCATTCAGTTCCCATTCAGCTTATCAGAACTGCATCCTGTATTTCAACTTCTGCGGGCAGACGGGAAAGCAGGAGTTCCGCCATTGCTCCGTTCTGCGGAATCAGTGCCGGGAAATCCGTTCTGCCCGGCTTATATATCTCAGTTGCTACGTTATATGAGTAGTAAATCATTATGTGAAGTATTTATTTGTACATTTATTAA
>ERZ791829.223-NODE-223-length-63221-cov-6.608144_pt1 | contig 63221 bp, 54 predicted proteins | sample MGYA00510296_ERZ791829 | MGnify/ENA primary metagenome ERZ791829 (study PRJEB30046, sample SAMN00791973) | human gut metagenome | study: EMG produced TPA metagenomics assembly of the A metagenome-wide association study of gut microbiota in type 2...
AGTCGAAAGAAATTCCGTGTTTGAATGAATTTCTTTGAAATTCATAATAAACACTCTGTTCCTTTCTCCTTTTCCCCACCAAATTTTCAATTTATCGACAACTCCACTTATTTTACCCCTTGCATATCTCCATATTTATCTTTCAGACTTTCTATTCCGCTAATTACAGAGAGGAAACATGATTGATCTGTATCCATTTCAAAAGAGAGAACATTATTAATGTCAGGCCTTTCCTGAAATTTACCATTTACCGTTGCATGTCCAGAAGAACCCATTGTTACGGTAAATATTAAATCGTTTTCTAAGAGCAGTGCATACTTTGCTTCTCCTTCCAATCTTTCGTAGCATTCCTTTAATTGATTTGAAAAACTATACAAAGCACCTGTTGCTGAATAGTATCTATCAAATTTCGCCTTATAACAGCCAACATCAATTTCCAATGAGCAAATTATATCGTAGCCACCTTCATAGCTTGTTGAATCAGGAAATCCTATGACTTCTTTTAATTTCAGTGCTATTTTTTCTCCATCATAGCCGTTAAAAGTAAATATCTCCATAATTATTTCTCGCTTTCATCCCGTCAAATCCCGATTTTCTCAATTCTCCAAACTTGAATTGACCGAGCTGATAGTTACCGTTTTCTAACACTCCATTCATCATCTTGAGCTTTTCTTTCAGCATAGTAACCGCAAGGCATATCCTTTAGAATACCAACAGAATTATCTAAGTCGAATACTGATTTTAAGGATACTAACTTTGCTTCGTCTGTTTCATGTGCTTTTCCACATAGAAATTGCCACATTCCATCATCTTCATCATGTGATACATACAAAATAGGTTCTCCATTATCTAATATGTGGCAACAGATTATTGTAGCTGTATTTGGTGCGTCATAAAACGGGAATTTCATATTTAACACTTCTTTCAAATCCCGATTAGTTTGTTCCATAAAATTAATTTTAGTCGCTTTCAAACTTGCTGGCGGCGAACAGCATTTTATGCTGTTTGCAGACGGCAAGTCCACAGGGAATAGACGCACAAGCGTCGCAAGGGGGTGTAGCCACCTTGACGGAACGAAGTGACGAAACATTCTCGGTCGAGCAGTTTTCTTCTGCCAACCGGAAATGAAGCTCCGCAGGACGCACTACCCTCGACAGAGAGTATAGAAGTGCGCCCTTTCGTTCCTAAAGGGTTTTTATCAGTTCGACAAACTGGAAGTTATCGCTTTTGTTTATCAACGAATATTGGCTTGCTGCCATCATCAATTTCAAATGTATTACTTCCAGTTCGTATATAAACACGTCCTATTTCCGCATGAATATAAGGAATAATATCTCTGTCATAATTACATATTGTATTGATGGAAAACACAGAATGATTGCTTGATTCGTTCATATAAGCCTCATCTTCATTACCCGCTAAAAAACGCCATCCGCTATCTGGGTTGTCTTCATCTGGAGCTTCTCGATACATATATCCTACTTTAAAACCTTCTTTTGTTATTCTGTCAGATACAATGCATCCTTCTCCATTTGGTTCGTTCCAATCAATTAAATTCTCTATGTTGATACTAAGAAAATCGTTGTTCTTCTTTCTCTCGAAAAACATGATGATTCACCTCTCCAAATTGACGTTTGTATTATTGGTTATTATATTTGGCGGCTTGTTCTTTCCAGTATGCCATAATATTTTCAACCATTGTAATACACTCATTTTTAGCAGTAGTTTCATTATATTCTTGCATATTGCTGAAAATATGTCCGCATGGTTCTAAATCATCATCTTCAAAACCACCACAAACGCCAACAAGCCATTTACCAAGCAACGACGCTTTGAATTTGAAAATGTAATAATGCATTTCATTAAAATCAAATTCACCTGCACATTCAATTTTGAAAGGCTTTTTTCCTAATTCATGAGGGTCAGATAACCATTCAATCATTGCTGTTTGTGCTGCGTATAGCTGTTCCTTATTCATTTCCATATACCTCCAAAAATCTCGATTTGTTTGTTCCATAAAATTCATTTTAGTCGCTTTCAAACTTGCTGGCGGCGAACAGCATTTTATGCTGTTTGCAGACGGCAAGTCCACAGGGAATAGACGCACAAGCGTCGCAAGGGGGTGTAGCCACCTTGACGGAACGAAGTGACGAAACATTCTCGGTCGAGCAGTTTTCTTCTGCCGACCGGAAATGAAGCTCCACAGGACGCACTACCCTCGACAGAGAGTATAGAAGTGCGCCCTTTAGTTCCTAAAGGGATTTTATCAGTGCGACAAACCGTAAGTTGTCGGGGTCCCAGAACGGAATTTCGTTTTATAACTCGGCACGGTTTAGCCACTTTATCGACAGTCCAAGGCGATTGCCCAAACAGCAATCGCCTTAATATATGTTATTCGATATCTAATTTTTTTGTGCACTTTAAGCCTTTCATATCATCGCTGATTTTAACCTTTGCGCCGTTTTCAAGACGTGAACAGATATAATCAACCTTTGTTTTAAACGGCTTTTTGGAAGCATATTTGTCCTTGTCAAACCAATTAAACTCATAGTTTATATGTTTTGACAAGCCGATAAACAGAAGATTTCTTGCAATTTGAGATGTTGATATAACATATTCGTCGTCAAATCTTATATCTCCGAAATATTTATTTCTTTCTTCCTCGCAAATGGATTCAAATTTTTTAAAAGCGCCTAAGCCGAGCTTCGCTTTAAGATACGCACCTTTGATATCGCTTTCATCAAAAGAGTCAAATTTGCTGAATCTCATGGGAATTAAGCGCACACCTTTAAGATAATCTTCTGTGTCGGGTTTGTAGTGCGGATTTTTTTCCTCGTCAAAGCAAAGATAAAATGTTTTAATATTTTGCTCTTTGCGTATGCGCTTAAAGGTCTTTGTTCTGTTTTCGGTCAGGTTTCCGCCTAAATAGTATAGGCAAATTTCCTGTTCGGTTTTCTTTTTGTCAATCTCGTTTTTCTCGATTTTTTCAAAAAGTTCTTTTGCGTTTTCGTGTTTTGTGAAATCAACAGTAGATTTTTTAAGCGTTCTTATAAAATCGCAAAGCTCATTTGCAGTAGTGAAAGACGGTATGCTCTCGTCAATACCGAGTTCCTCGTCGCTTATAAATTTGTTAGCGTCGAGAATAAACCTTGCAAGTTTTAAATCTGTGTTTTTGAAAATATTAATTATTGTATGATAATCGGAAATTACGCAATCGCAGGTGGAAGCAAAATCGTATAAATCATACTCGTTCGGCATTTTCTTAATGTGGTTAAATACGCTGAAATCGGGAGCGTACGGGAAAGTGTCAAGGCAAACAAAAAGCTCATATTTTTTGCTCAGTTCATTGTCAATAACCATAAGATTAGCCATAAACTTTCTATAAGCGGTTATTGAACCTCTGCCGGAAGTTGCTTTGAATTGAGGAGTAAATAAAATTTTTATCTTGTCAGTGCTTGACGCAAAGTTTGTTGCGCCTGCCATATCAAAAGCAGGGGAGTCGGAAATAATTGCACTTGTCGGCAGCATCTCGCATCTGTACGCTTTTTCAAATGACAGTCTGCTTTCATTTGTGAGATATATGCTTGCCTTTGGCGTTATTATACTCTTTTGCACAGTTGCAAATTCAAAACATTCCCTCTCTTTTTTCCTTGTCATTTTGGCACTGATATTGTCCGTTTGCAAATTGAAATATTTTTGGTTATTCTTTGCGGCAAAGTAATATTCAAGTCCGCAGTCGGAAAAAATGTATTCAGCCTCGCTTAATGATTTTAAATATTTTTCATCATCTCTTGTTATAATTTGAATATCGCTCAAATTATAACGCTTGAGCCTTTCTTCGCTTTCTTTAATATTGCCGCTGTTTACAGCAATGAGCTGCTCATAATCGCTTTTTTCTGCTTTGATATATTTAATCATTGCAAGCATTGATGACGGCACGGCATGCTCCTGTGCGGTAACATAAAGAATTTCTTTTTTTATTGATGATTCTTTTCTTAATTTATTGTATTTTTTATCTTTATCGTTTGATTCTTCTTTGATTTTATCAAATGTTTTGAACTCAAATGCTCTCGGCACTTCATTTTCACTCGTTAGCTTTTGAACATAAGCGTCTTGCTCCTCCTTGCTCATATCCTTGCACTTTGCAACAAAGTCCAAAAGTGCCTCACGTGAGGAATAGAAGCCGAAAAGCTTGTTGAGCCTGTCGGGAAGGTTGTATTCAATATATTTATTTTTCCTGAAATTTGGAAAATGTTCCTCAAGATAATCAAAAAGAGTATTGATAAGTTTAACCTTTAATTCAAAGCTTTCCTCGCCGTAAACTGTGAGAAGCTGCTCAAATCTGTAAAAGAAATGGCGCACGGTTATATATTCAATCTCGTTTTTGTATAAATCGAAGCAGTCACGTTCTTTTAGATTGTTTATTAAAAAATCAATTGCCTTTGAAATATCAATTGTTGACTCCGTAAACTTGCTTAAAAATCCTACCTGAACGGAATAATTATAGAAAAAATCATTGATAACGCCTATTGATTTTGCCTTGGTTGCAAGAATAAATGAAACAGGCAAATCCTCAAATCTGATTTTGTCAGGAAATTCAATTCCTTCAAAAAGCTCTTTTTTTATAAATTTATTCCATGGAAAAGGGGATAGCTTCAAAAGCTCATACGGTTTTTCGCTTACTCTGAAATTCTGATTGTAGTGAGCGGTGAGATTGCCGATTTTTTCACCCGATTGGGCATTAACGTCATATCTGCTGAAAAGGACTAAATCGTTATCGTCTTTTGTGGCTTTATTGTATAATTCCTCACAGGCATTAGGCTCAACACAGTCGTCTGAGTCAACAAACCAAAGATATTGACCGCTTGATTTTGTTACGCCGAAGTTTCTTGCGTGGCTGACGCCTTTATTCTCGGTATTGTAAACATAAACCTTATTTGGATGTAAAGCCTGATACTCCTTTAATATTTGAAAGCTATTGTCGGTACTGCCGTCATTTACGGCAATGATTTCAATCTCATTAAGAGTTTGCGCCAAAAGTGAATCAATGCAGTTTTTTAAATATTCAGATGTATTATAAACCGGAACAATAATGCTTACTTTGCAAGCTGTCATTTTTATACCCTCTTTTTTAAACTGTTTATATAATAGTAATATAATACCAATATTATTGTGCTATTTCAAGCGAAAATATCAATTTGACATAATAATTATAACAATGTGATAAGCATTTACGAGATTGTTAAAAATGTAACAAGCGTTCAAAAACCGGCAAAAAGTTGCACAAAAATATTGTTAAAAAAATAACACATTTATCAAACTCACTAAAATTGTGCATTTTCTCTTGAAAAATAAAGTATAATGGATTATTATATACAAGATGATATTGTTAAAAAAATAACAATATCAAGTAAAACAAGTTTATTCATTATTCAAATTATATTTGGAGGTAGTCAATATGGCAAAAGAAATTATCGACAGCGTTGAAAAGCTTGAAGAGGAGCTTGCAAGAGTTCGTGAGGCTCAGCGTAAATTTTCTACCTATACTCAGGAGCAGGTAGACAAAATTTTCCTCGCTGCCGCAAAGGCTGCAAATATGGCAAGAATTCCGCTTGCTAAAATGGCGGTAGAAGAAACAGGAATGGGCGTGGTTGAAGATAAAATTATCAAAAACCACTACGCAGCAGAGTATATCTATAATAAGTATAAGAATACAAAGACCTGCGGTGTTATTGATGAGGATAAGGCTTACGGCACAAAGCGTATTGCAGAGCCTCTCGGTGTCATTTGCGCAGTTATTCCTACAACTAACCCTACATCAACTGCTATTTTTAAAACCCTTATTTCTCTTAAAACGAGAAACGGTATCATTATTTCGCCGCACCCAAGAGCTAAGAAGTCAACAGCAGCTGCCGCTAAGATTGTTCTTGACGCAGCAGTAGCAGCAGGTGCTCCGGAAAATATCATTTCTTGGATTGACGCTCCTTCACTTGAAATGACAAATCTTCTTATGAAAGAGGCAGACATTATCCTTGCAACGGGCGGTCCGGGAATGGTTAAGGCAGCTTATTCAAGCGGCAAGCCGGCACTCGGTGTAGGCGCAGGTAATACCCCTGCTATTATTGATAAGAGTGCAGATATTCTTAAGGCTGTAAACTCAATCATTCATTCTAAGACATTTGATAACGGTATGATTTGCGCATCTGAGCAGTCAACTATCGTTGATAAAACAATTTATAAAGAAGTACGTAAGGAATTTGAATACAGAGGCTGTTATTTCCTTAAAAAGGATGAGCTTGATAAGGTTCGTAAAACCATTATCATTAACGGCGCTCTTAATGCTAAAATCGTTGGCCAGAAGCCTGTAACAATTGCGGCGCTTGCAGGTGTTAAAATTCCTGAGGATACAAAGGTCCTTATCGGTGAAGTTGACTCTGTTGATATCAGTGAGGAATTTGCACACGAGAAGCTTTCTCCTGTACTTGCTATGTATAAGAGTGAAAACTTTGAGGATGCACTTGCTAAGGCTGAACAGCTTATTGCAGACGGCGGCTACGGTCACACATCTTCAATCTATATTAACGAGATTACAGAAACAGAAAAACTTGCAGAGTTTGAAGCACGTATGAAAACCTGCCGTATTCTTGTTAACACTCCTTCTTCATTCGGCGGTATCGGCGACCTTTACAACTTCGACCTTGCTCCGTCACTTACACTCGGCTGCGGCTCTTGGGGCGGCAACTCTGTAAGCGAAAATGTTGGTGTAAAGCATCTTATTAATATTAAGACTGTTGCAGAAAGAAGGGAAAATATGCTTTGGTTTAGAGCACCTGAAAAGGTATATATCAAAAAAGGCTGCCTTCCTGTTGCACTTGATGAGGTTGGCAATGTTATGGGCAAGAAGAGAGCGTTTATCGTAACTGACTCTTTCCTTTATAAAAACGGTTATTCAAAGCCAATCACAGATAAGCTTGATGAGCTTGGTATTGTTAATACAACATTCTTTAATGTTGCTCCGGACCCGACCCTTGCTTGCGCTAAAGAGGGCTGGGCACAGATGAAAGCATTTGAGCCTGATGTAATTATTGCACTCGGCGGTGGCTCTGCAATGGATGCCGCTAAGATTATGTGGGTTATGTATGAACACCCTGAGGTTGATTTCTATGACCTTGCAATGAGATTTATGGATATCCGCAAGAGAGTTTATACCTTCCCTAAGATGGGTGAAAAGGCTTACTTTATCGCTGTTCCTACATCTGCAGGTACCGGCTCAGAGGTTACTCCTTTCGCAGTTATTACCGATGAAAGCACAGGCACAAAGTATCCTCTTGCTGACTATCAGCTTATGCCTAATATGGCAATTGTTGATGCTGATTTCCATATGACTGCACCTAAGGGACTTACAGCCGCTTCAGGTATTGATGCAGTTACTCATGCACTTGAGGCTTATGCTTCAATGATGGCTACAGAATATACAGACGGTCTTGCAATTGAAGCTCTTAAGAATATCTTTGAATATCTCCCAAGAGCATACGACGACGGTTTGAACGACCCTGTTGCAAGAGAAAAAATGGCTAATGCGGCTACTATGGCAGGTATGGCATTTGCAAACGCATTCCTCGGTGTTTGCCACTCAATGGCTCATAAGCTCGGCGCTTATCATCACCTTCCACACGGTGTTGCAAACGCACTTATGATTGACTATGTTCTCGAATTCAATGCTGCAGAGGTTCCTGCTAAAATGGGTACCTTCAGCCAGTATGATTATCCTAAGACACTTCGTCGTTATGCCCAGGTTGCCGAAGCTCTCGGCGTAAACGGAAGAAATGACGAGGCTAAGCTTAAGGGTCTTATCAAGAAGATTGATGACCTTAAGGAATATGTAGGCATTAAAAAGACAATCAAGGATTACGGCGTAGACGAAAAGTACTTCCTCGATACACTTGACCAAATGACAGAGGACGCATTTGACGACCAGTGCACAGGTGCAAACCCAAGACTTCCTCTTATGTCTGAAATCAAGGATATGTATCTTCGTGCTTACTACGGCAAATAATCAACGCTTGACGGCTGTTTTTGCGTTATGTATAATAAATAGGGGGTGTCTTTTATGACAACTATTGTAAATAGAGAAAATAAACAAATTTACCGTGACGGCGACACGCTTGTTAAGGTATTTGACGAAAAGGCATACACAAAGGCTCAGGTACTTAACGAGGCACTTAATACCGCAAGAGTTGAGGAAACAGGTCTTAAAATTCCTAAGCTCCTTGACGTAAGAAAGGTTGACGGCGGTTGGGCTATTACAAGAGAATATATCGAAGGTAAGAGCCTTTCCGAGCTTATGGCTGAAAATCCTGAAAAAGAGGATGAATATCTTGAGAAATTTGTTGCCCTTCAAATGGAAATTCATTCAAAGAAATGCCCTATGCTCAATAAGATTAAGGAAAAAATGCACGCCAAAATCAGCGCTTCTTCTTATGAAGCTACTTTGAGATATGACCTTCATAACAGACTTGAGGGTATGAAATCTCACAACAAGGTGCTTCACGGCGATTTTTGCCCGTCAAATATAATTGTTACTCCGGACGGGGAATATTATGTAATCGACTGGGCACACGCTACTCAGGGTAATGCTTCAGAGGATGCCGCAAGAACTTATCTTGTATTTAATCTTAACGGTCAAAAGGAACTTGCCGAAAAGTATCTCAATCTCTTCTGCAAAAAGGCTGACATTCCAAAACAGCTTGTTCAGCAATGGATGCCTATTGTTGCTTGCAGTGAAAGCGTTAAGAATAAGCCTGAGGAAAAAGCACTTCTTGATTCTTGGGTAAATGTATTCGACTTCCAGTAATTCGAATATAAGCAAAAAACGACCTTGCTTTTTGCAAGGTCGTTTTTATGTGATTTTTGCTTTGATTACAAAATTTATCTTGCTTTCTCGAAGTCTGATAGAATAAACAAATATTGACAAAAAATTAACAATATGCTAATATCAAATTATAACAAAAAGGAGGTAAACTTATGAACGAATATTATAATCCTAACAATCAAGGCGAATATAACAATCCTAATACTCAGCAAAATTATTATAATCAAAACACTCAGCCTCAGCAGCCGCCGTATCAAGCGCCTGTTTATCATCCGATTAACCAAACTAATGAGGTTATGAGCGTCGGCTCTTATATCGGAATGTTCTTGATTTCTGCAATTCCTGTTGTAAATATAATCTGCTGGATAGTTTGGCTCGTAAGCCCTAATACCAACAAAAATAAGAAAAATTATATTATCGCAAATATTGTAATCTATGCAGTCGCAATTTTGATTGGAATAGTTTTCAGCATTCTTGCAACAACTGTATTCGGCGTAGCACTTTATGATTACCTATAGTCGTACGGCATTTCCATCACCGATTAAAAAAATCGGGGATTTCAGACTGTCGATAAAGTGGCTAAAACGTGCCGTGCTTAAATTTCCATAAAGTGATTATGTAGGGCAAGGGCTTGCTCTTGCCAAAATAGAATTTAAAAATCACATTTATAGAAAAGTGGATTGAACGTAGTGTTCAATCCACTTTTGGCACTTTCCGTCTTTTGCTCAGGGGCAGTACCAACGTACAGCACCCGCTCGCAAAATACGAAATTTATCTCACTTTCTCAAAGTCTCCCAGCGTGTAGAAATTTGTAATTGGACTTTTTCTACACGCTGCTATCCCCGATTTTAAAAAATCGGGGATTTTTTAATTTATTTTAAAAAAAGACTTGACAAACGAGTTAGTTTATGCTAACTTATATGTAGTTAGTAAACACTAACTATTACTCCTTAAGTTAATAAAAAAACACGGACCATCCCTCAACCACCTACATCATCGGTCCGTGTTTTTTTATGCCTAAAAATCAAAAAAATATTAACCTAAAAAATAATATCCCAAAACGGAAAGTATTATTGTAAGCATTGAGCAGAGCTTTGCGAGCGCATTAGGCTTGCCCTTGGCAACCGAAATTATAATTCCTATTGCGGCAGGCACAAGGCAAAGCCAGCAGGCAACCGTTTGCATTTGCATATTTGACGGAAGCGAGGTTGCGCTGATAAAGGTTACGAGAATGCCGAGCATAACGGAAAGCACAAAAAATATTTTATGCACCGCTTCGTTCTTCTTCGGTATAAACATAAAAAGCGAGGTCACTATGAATGAAAATACAATCACAACCTCTAAAATAAACATTGCAGATAAAGCCATGGTATCCCTCCGTTTTTCATCTGCCTTAATTATAATTGAATTTTGCCCTTTAGTCAATCATTTGTGATATTTTGAATTATTTGAAATCGAAAATGCACGGTAAACCTGTTCAAGCAAAACAACTCTTGCAAGCTGGTGGGGGAGTGTCATTTTGCCAAAAGAAAGCCTATAATTACTAAGCCCTTTAACTTCGTTACTCAAGCCAAAGGAGCCGCCGATAATAAAGCAAACGCTTGATGAAGTCATAGAAATATTATCTAAAAGGTGCGAAAAATCAGGGCTTGAATATTCCTTGCCCTCAATGCAAAGGGTGATAACGTTGCTTGATTTGGGGATTTTCTTGATTATTCTTTGCCCCTCTTTTTCAAGCACATTGTCAATCTGCGCACGGCTCGGATTGTCGCCGACCTTTTCCTCATCGATTTCGATAATATTAATTTTGCAAAATGCGCCGAGACGTTTGAAATATTCAGCCACGGCATCTCTTAAATATTTTTCCTTAAGCTTGCCGACTGCTATAAGTGTTACGTTAATCATAATATAATGCTCCGTGAGTCGTTCTCAGGTGGTGAAACGTAAAGCCTGTAATCCTTGTTTTCTTCCATATCAATCTCACTAAGCGCCGCTACGGATGTTTGACGTGCGAGTTCGGGAAGATTGTTCTCTCTGCTTAAATGTGCCAAAACAAAGCGTGTAGTGCCGGATTTTGCAAGCTCCTTTATGTATTCACTGCAAGCAAAATTTGATAAATGACCGCTTGCACCTAAAATTCTCTGCTTTAAAATGTATGGATATGTTCCGGCGTTTACCATTGCGATTTCGTGGTTTGACTCAATAAATATGAGGTCAGTGCCCGGCAAAATCTCTTTTGCGTTGTCTGTTATAAAGCCGGTATCGGTGCAGACGGCGGCACTTCTTCCGTCTGAAAAATTAAATCTGTAGCCAAGGCAGTCGATGCTGTCATGGCTTTGGTGAAATGCTTTGGCATCAATTCCGTCAAGCTCAATGTGATTTTCTATAATATTAAGATTTGTTTTATCATCCGCAAAACCTTGCTTGTAAAGCTCATCATAGCAAAGCTTGGAGGCATAAACCGGAATTTTGTATCTGTTTGCAAAAACTCTGACGCCTTTTGCGTGGTCTCCGTGCTCGTGGGTGACGAATATACCCTCAATGCTGCCCGGCTCAACACCGATTTGATTAAGTCCGTTTTCGCATTTTTTAGCCGATACCCCGATATCAACAAGGTAATTGTGCCCCGATGATGAAACCAATATTGAATTTCCGCTGCTGCCTGAAAAAAGCTGACATACTTTTGCCATAAAATTCTCCGTCTTTTTATCTGTATTTTTTCTAAAAGAAAAGGGAGTTTTTGTAAACCCCCTTAAGTTAAATATTTTTTGCTATATTAGTTTATTATATTAACCTGCGTTAGCTGCTGAATTGTCATCATCGTTTAATACAACACGCTTAATATCAGCGCCGAGTGATGAAAACTTTTCGCAAATATCCTCATATCCTCGGTCAATATATTGAATGTCCTCAACCGTTGTTTCACCCTTTGCAACAAGACCTGCAATAACCATTGCTGCACCTGCACGAAGGTCGGTAGCCTTAACGTTTACACCGGCAAGGCTTTCAACACCCTCAATAACCGCAATTTTGCCGTCTACCTGAATGTTAGCACCCATTCTCAAAAGCTGACCGACATATTGAAATCTGTTGTCCCATACACTTTCGGAAAGAATACTTGTTCCCTTTGCAACAGAAAGCAACACGGCGATTTGCGGCTGCATATCAGTCGGAAAGCCGGGGTGAGGCATAGTTTTAACGTTGCATTTTGTAAGCGGTTTAAAGCGAGTTACTCTTACTGCATCGTCGTATTCAATAATCTCTGCGCCGGCTTCTTCAAGCTTTGCGCTGATAGATTCAAGATGCTTAGGAATAACGTTTTTAACAAGTACGTCGCCGCCGCAAGTAGCAGCCGCAACCATATATGTTCCTGCCTCAATTTGGTCGGGAATGATTGAATATGTGCAACCGTGAAGCTTTTCAACACCTCTGATTTTGATAACGTCGGTGCCGGCACCTCTTACGTCTGCGCCCATTGAGTTAAGGAAAAGCGCAAGGTCAACGATATGCGGTTCCTTAGCGGCATTTTCAATAACGGTAAGACCCCTTGCTAAAACGGCGGCAAGCATAATATTCATAGTTGCACCAACCGATACAACGTCCATATATATTGACGCTCCTACAAGCTTGTCTGCATTTGCGCATACCATACCGTCAATTGTTTCAACCTTAGCGCCAAGCATTTCAAAGCCTTTGATATGCTGGTCAATAGGCCTTACACCAAAGTCACAGCCGCCAGGCATAGCAACCTCGGCTTTTTTAAATCTGCCAAGCATTACGCCTATAAGATAATAGCTTGCCCTGAAATGAGATGCAAGTTCATAAGGAACAGGCTTACAAGCAACTGTTCTTGAGTCAATTTCAATTGTGTTATTATTAATAAGCTTTATTTTTGCTCCCATTCGGTCAAGGGTTTGAATCATAAGGCTTACGTCACTAATATTAGGTATATTTTCAATACGTACTATATCGTTTGCGAGAATAGCGGCAGGAATTATTGCTACAGCGGCATTTTTTGCACCGCTTATGTTTACTTCTCCGAAAAGTTCATGACCGCCACGAATTACAAAATTCTCCAAGTACATTTCACCTCTCTGTGCGAGTTTTAAGTTATATATATAATGTTTGCGTTAAAATCTTAAATATGTATGGGCGTATACCCCAAAACTTTTACTATTATAGCAAATGATTGTTAAAAAATAAATGATAACAGTAATATTTTTTCTAAAATGTAACCACTTTGGGTAGTATGGTTTAGTGCCTAAATGTGCGAAAAACATACTATATGTTGTATACACGTAAAAATTGATGATATTTAGTCAAAATCTTGTGTTTTCAAAAGGTAACAAAAGAGTAACACAGACTGTAATAAATGTCAAGTGAATTTGCTTTATTTTATTAAATATTTATATAACCTATAATGTATCGTGCTGATTGTTATATCTTCCGCCTGTCAAAACAGCGTCAACAGCAAAGATTAACTTTTTAAAATCAACATTTTTTTTGAAAATTTTGCTCGGAATTACAATAAAACTCATAACAAGCTTGTAATAATCCGATTGCCTGTCATATTTGACAATACTGCCGTCCATAATTGACAGAGTGATGTAATCGACAATTTCAAGTATTTTGTGATTTTTATATTTTTCAATAAGCTTTTTATCAAAATATCTGCCAAATCCTAAGTGCTTTAGCTTTTTGTATGTATATCCTACGCTCTTATATTTTATGATATCCATAATAGGTCTTGCTATGAAAAATAAATTTGATAATTTTTCTCCGTCAATTCCGAGTGCGTTAAGCCTTGCACAAAATTCTTCTTTGTTTGCGCAGTCTAAAAGCCTGTGAACAAGGGCAGTGCAATGGTTTGCAAGAAATTTTTGTGCATCAATTTCTTTTCCGTCAAGCTTAAATGATTTCAAATGCTTTACATCATAAGTCAATGTCATATCGTCATTTACGGTGACGTCAACTATAGGTGCGGGATATCCTACAAGAGAGCCGACGTTTACCTCTTTGATAACGTTGCCCTTTTTAGATTTGAAATCTGTTGTGCTTTGCATGTGGCTGTGACCTACAAACATATATTTAAGCCCTGCGTCTGCAAGACGTGACGCTACATATTCTCTGTCTGCAACGCATGTTCCGCCGCCTATAATCAGCGGACTTATGTGAGGGGTGAGCAGGTGATGCTCCATACCTATTATTAAGCAGTTGTCGTCATAAGCCTTTTTAATTTGATTTTCAATCCAACAAAAATGCTCCTCTGTAAAGCCGGCATGGTCATTGCCGTTTTTGTCATCATTTAATGCAAGAAGCCTTACATTGTCGCTAAGCTGAATAACATAAGACGTTGTGCCTATATGAGTTATATATTCGCTTATGGCTTGTTTAGGACCGAAATCGAAATAGAAATCACGAAGCTCATCGCTTTTAAGCGTTTCAACATTGTGATTTACTATACCGCCGTGAAAGCTTCTTGGATTTTCGTCACAGCACCAATCGTGAGTAGAGGTGATAGTGTAAACGGGTTTTGATTTTGCAAGCTTTTCAAGCTTTTCTCTAAATTCAATGTGCGACACCTTTTCGCCGTCATTTGTAACATCGCCGATAATCATAACTGCGTTTGTATCGCTTTTTGCAATTTGCTCAAATGCTGCGTCGATGATATCTCCCGTTTCTGCAAGGCATTTTTGGTCACTTCCACTTCTTAAAAAGTATTGGCGTCCGCTTGTGCCGAGCGTTTTGCTGTAGTGGTGAGTATCTGTTATAAAAGTAAGCTTTAGCATTTTGACACCTCTTTACTTGATTTGCTCTATTTTATTGCCGTTTACTAAAAATACGTGATCCGAAATATCCATCATAGCCTTATCGTTCATAGAATCGGTATAAAAATTATCTATATGTGCGTTAGGGTACAATTCGTTAAATATTTTAACCTTGTTTTCAAGAAAGCATAAGCGCTTGAATTTGCCGGTTTTTTTATCAATTGATGAGCCGACGTAATTTTTAATTCCCATTCTTTTCATAATCTCATCAAGCAAAAAGTCTGTCGAGCCGGAAACGACAATGTCGTCATCACGTCTGACCTCATTATACCAAGGCTTGATTTTTTTCTCGTTTTTGTCCCAAAATTTAACAACGTCCTCGTCAAGCGTTTTGATGTGAATAAAATATCCTTCAAGAAAGCTTGCATAAGCCTCAATCGCTTCCTCAACAGTGAATAGGTGAAAAGCGTCTTTAAAGCATATTACTAAAAGTTTAGGAACGTATTTCCAAATCTTAGGGTCTGTTTTTACATAGTGAAGCGCAAAATCAATAAGTGTTTCGCCGTCATATATTGTGTTGTCAAAATCAAAAACGTTCATTATATTTTTTATCCTCTCGGTTAAAATAATCGAAAAAATGACATTAATTTGCCTATATTTTTATTTTATCACAACTTATATGCGTTATCAACCTTGACAATTGGAAAAAATAATTATATATTAAAATAAGTATAGTTAAAAGTAATTGAATTTTTTGACTTTTTGACTTTACGAATTTATCATTATAAGCTTTAGGAGAAAGGAGCAATCGCTCTTTAATAATCTTATGAAGAACAAGGAATACATTAAAACAGATGTTGTAATAGTCGGAAGCGGTGTGGCAGGTCTTTTTGCGGCACTTTGCCTTCCAAAGGATAAGGAAGTTCTTATTATCACAAAGGAAAATACCGATGAATGTGATTCTATGCTAGCACAGGGCGGTGTGTGTGTGCTTAAGGACGTTAATGACTTCAAATGTTATTTTGAGGATACAATGAAAGCAGGTCACTGGGAAAATGATCCCGATTCCGTTCGTGTTATGATTGAGTCCTCTCAGGAGGTTATAGGAACTCTTATTGACCTTGGCGTCGATTTTGATACGGACAAAAACGGCAAATACGATTACACCCGTGAGGGCGCTCACAGAAGAAACAGAATACTTCATCATAAGGATGAAACAGGCAAGGAAATTACAGATACTCTTCTTGACATTGCAAAGAAAAAAGAAAATATAACCATAGTTCCAAAAACCACTATGATTGATTTTATTGAAAAGGATAATGTTTGCCAGGGTATTGTGTGCGAGGACGAATACGGCGAAATGGGCTCTATCATTGCAAGAGATATCATTCTTGCAACGGGCGGTCTCGGAGGCTTGTTCCTTAATTCTACAAACTATCCTCATATTACCGGTGACTCATTTGCGCTTGCAATTAAGCACGGGGTAGAGCTTAAAGACATTAATTATATTCAGATACACCCTACAACTCTTTACAGCAAGAAGAAAGGCAGACGTTTTCTTATCAGCGAAAGCGTAAGGGGCGAGGGCGCAATTCTTCTTAACGAAAACGGGGAAAGATTTACTGACGAACTTCAGCCGAGAGACGTTGTAACAAATGCAATTGTTGAGGAAATGAAAAAGTTTGGCACTGACCACGTTTATATTACCCTGCCTACAATGACTACGGAGCAGGCAGCTAAGCGTTTTCCGAATATTTTTGACGCTTGTATGGAAGAGGGTTATGATATTACTAAGGATAAAGTTCCTGTAACTCCGGCTCAGCATTATATGATGGGCGGAATTAAAACTGACCTTTACGGCAGAACATCTATGGCTCATCTTTATGCAGCAGGTGAAACCGCTTGCAACGGCGTTCACGGCAAAAACAGGCTTGCTTCAAATTCTCTTCTTGAAAGTCTTGTTTTTGCAAAGCGTGCGGCTGACGTTATCGCTGATGATAAAAGCGAAAAGCCTGAAAATTATAACGAGGTTGACCTTTCGTCTTATCCTCCAAAGGAAGAAAGACAAAAGGAGTTTAAAAAGCTCATTATGGATGAAATAAAAGAAAAGGATAAAGATTTTTATGATAAATGGTGTAACACTCAAGGTTAATGTAGACGATTATATTTTAAACACGCTTAAAGAGGATATCACTTCGGAGGATGTTTCAACAAATGCTGTTATGCCTGAGGACAAGCAGGGTAAGGCTGAACTTATCTGTAAGCAAGACGGTATTATCTGCGGTCTCGGTATTTTTGAAAGAACGTTTGAACTTCTTGATAAAACTGCTCGCTTTGAAGCATATTTCAAGGACGGCGACGAGGTTAAAAAGGGTGAGCTTTTGGGCGTTATTTACGGCGATATAAAGGCAATCCTCAGCGGGGAAAGAACAGGTCTTAATTATCTTCAGCGTATGAGCGGCATTGCCACAATGACAAGAGAATATATGAAAGAGCTTGAGGGTACAAATACTACTCTTCTTGACACTCGCAAGACTACTCCTAATATGCGCCCGTTTGAAAAATATGCCGTTAAGGTAGGCGGCGCAACAAATCATAGATATAATCTTTCCGACGGTGTACTTCTTAAAGACAATCATATCGGTGCGGCAGGCTCAATTACAAAGGCAATTAAAATGGCTAAGGCGTATGCTCCTTTTGTAAGAAAGATTGAGATTGAAACCGAAACTTTAGAGCAGGTTAAAGAGGCTGTCGAGGCAGGCGCAGATATTATTATGCTTGATAATATGGATAATGATACTATGAAAAAAGCTGTTGAAATTATCGGCGGCAGGGCTGAAACCGAATGTTCGGGCAATGTTACTAAGGAAAGACTTAAATCAATTGCCCAAATCGGTGTTGATTTTGTATCGTGCGGTGCGCTTACTCATTCCGCTATGATTATGGATGTCAGTCTTAAAAATCTTACTCCTATTGAATAAATTAATATTTAGATAAAGACGGTTAGTAATAACCGTCTTTATTTTTTTGCAAAATTTTAAATGATTGAAAAAATGCTTGGTTTGAATAAAACAGTCAAAATCAATCAAAATATACATATAAAAGCACCTGATTGCACAAATAAACAGGGCGTAAATGAGCATTATGACGAAAATAAATGATATATATTGACGGAAAATGAAAGAAACGCTATACTTAAGGTGCAATGAAAAGTTAGTTTTCAGCATTAAGGAGATTAGGCATGCTAAGTCAAGAAAGACAGTCATTAATCCTTGATATTATTAAAGAGCAGGGTTCTGTAACAGTCACAAGGCTTACAGAGATTTTGCAATCGAGCGAATCGACTGTAAGACGTGATTTATCCTACCTTGCAAGTAAAGGTAAGATTAATAAGGTTCACGGCGGCGCAACGGCGCTTGGTCAGGAATTTATTAAGCTTGAGGATAATATTGAGGAAAAACTGACAAAAAATACTGATGAAAAAACAAAAATTGCACAATATGCGGCATCGCAAATACAAGATGACGATTTTGTATTTATTGATGCAGGAACAACCACGCTTTTGATGACGACGTTTCTCAAAAATTCAAAGGCAACTTTTGTTACAAACGGCGTCGACCACGCAAAGCAACTTGCAAAAAACGGATGCAACGTAATTGTTTTGGGCGGCAAGCTGAAGCAGTCTACAGAGGCAATCATAGGTTTGGTTGCGGCAAAAAATTTGCAAAACTATTCATTCACAAAGGCATTTATCGGCGCTAACGGCATAAGCGAAAAGCAAGGCTATACTACTCCGGATACGGAGGAGGCAATGCTTAAAGCAGTCACTGTTGAAAAAAGCTTCGTGACATATGTGCTTGCCGACTCTTCAAAGTTTGATAAGGTTTCGGCAGTAAGCTTTGGCTCTCTTGATTGTGCCTGTATAGTGACGGATAAATGCTCAAATTCAAAGCTTAAAAAGCTGACAGTTATTAAAGAGGTGTTGTAGCTTGATTTACACTGTAACTTTTAATCCGGCGCTTGATTATGTTATGAATTTAAAGCAGCTGCAATATAAGGATATTAACCGAACCGAAAGCGAACAGCTTTATTACGGCGGCAAGGGAATTAATGTTTCCGTTATCCTTTCAAGGCTCAAGGTTGATAACATTGCGCTTGGCTTTCTTGCCGGATTTTCAGGCAAGAAAATTGAAGAAATGCTTAATGCAGAAAATATTAAAAATGATTTTGTATATCTTAAAAAAGGATACACTAGAATTAATGTAAAAATCAAAGCAGATGAGGATTACGATATTAATGCACAGGGCCCCGATATCGAATTAGATGAATTAAACACTTTGTTTGACAAGTTTGAAAAACTTAAATCAGGTGATTTCCTCGTTTTGGCAGGTTCAATTCCAAATTCTCTTCCCGATGATATTTATGAGGAAATACTCGCAAAACTCCAAAATAAAGGCATTAACTTTGCAGTTGATGCAACGGGAGATTTGCTTTTAAATGTTTTAAAATATAAGCCGTTTTTAATTAAGCCTAATCATCACGAGCTTGGCGATGTTTTCGGCGTAGAAGTTAAAACGGAAAAAGAAATTGCATATTATGCAAAAAAGCTTCAGGAAATGGGCGCAAGAAACGTTCTCGTTTCACGTTCAAAGGACGGCGCAACGCTTGTTGATGAATTTGGAGAGGTTCATTCAATGGGTAATGTTCCCGGCAAGGTTTTAAATCCTGTCGGCTGCGGCGATTCAATGGTGGCAGGCTTTGTTGCAGGCTACTCAAAAACTCACGACTATAAATATGCTTTAAAGCTTGGCTCTGCTTGCGGAAATGCAACAGCCTTTTGTCCGGGTCTTGCCGATAAAGACACAATCGACAAAATGCTTGAAAGCGAATATTTAAAATAAGAAAGGGGTAATACTTATGAAAATTATTGATTTGCTTAAGAAGAATGCAATAGAACTTAATGCATCGGTTGCCTCCAAAAATGACGCTATCGATAAGCTTATTGCTCTTCATGAAAAGGCAGGTAATCTTCTTGACGTTAATGAGTACAAGAAGGCAATACTTGCAAGAGAGGCTCAAGGCTCAACTGCAATAGGAGAGGGAATTGCAGTTCCTCACGCTAAAAGTGAGAGTGTTAAAACTCCCGGTCTTTCTGCTATAACTGTTCAAAACGGTGTTGACTACGGTGCACCCGATGGCAAAAACAGCGACATTTTATTTATGATTGCTGCTCCGCTTGACGGAGATTTACATCTTGAAATTCTTTCAAGATTGATGGTTATGCTTATGGAGCCTGAATTTTGTGCGGCTTTAAGAAGTGCAAAAACAGCAGATGAATTTCTTTCTGTAATTGATAAAAAGGAAACTGAAAAGTATCCTGATGAGCCAAAGGCAGAGGTTGCAAAGAAAGACGGCTACAGAATTTTAGCCGTAACAGCTTGCCCTACCGGTATTGCTCATACCTATATGGCTGCCGAGGCACTCGAAAAAGCAGGCGAAAAAATGGGCTATCCGCTTAAGGCTGAAACTAACGGCTCAGGCGGCGCTAAGAATATTTTAACGAAAAAAGAAATTGAGGAATGTGACGGCATCATTATTGCGGCTGACAAAAATGTTGAAATGGCACGTTTTGACGGCAAGCCTGTTATCAAAACCTCAGTTACAAACGGTATTAATAAACCTGAGGAGCTTATTCAAAAAATTGTTGACGGCAAAGCTTCTGTTTATCACGCAAATGACGAAGAAAAAAGCGCTGTAGATGATGACGAAAAGGAAAGCTTCGGCCATAAGGTTTATAAGCATCTTATGAACGGTGTATCTCATATGCTTCCGTTCGTAGTAGGCGGCGGTGTGCTTATTGCATTCGGTTTCCTTATTGATACAATCGCAGGTAATGCAAACGTCGGCGGAACATTCGGTTTCACAAGCCCTGTTGCATCTGTTGTTTTCTGGATAGGTAAAGCGGCATTTGCACTTATGCTTCCTGTTTTGTCGGCATATATCGCTCAGTCTATTGCGGACCGTCCGGGCTTACTTCCGGGCTTTGTAGGCGGTGTGTTTGCGGCAAGCGGCCATACAATTCAAAGTATGGTTGACGGCGTTAATTCGGGCAACGGACTTGCCGGAGATTCAAAAGCAGTATCAGGTTTCCTCGGTGCATTGTTTGCCGGCTTTATAGCAGGTATAGTTGTTCAGCTTATTAAAAAAGCATTTTCTTGGATGCCTAAGGCAATGGACGGTATTAAACCGGTATTCATTTATCCGCTTTTGGGTACGCTTCTTATGGGCTTAATTATGGCAGGCGTAAACCCGATTATCGGTCAACTCAATACGCTTCTTGCAAACGGACTTGAAAGTCTTGGTTCAACAAGCAGACTTCTTCTTTCAATTGTTCTTGCTACTATGATGGCAACAGATATGGGCGGTCCTTTCAACAAGGCAGCTTATGTATTCGGTACAGCAGCAATTGCGGACGGCAACACTTGGATTATGGCTGCTGTTATGATTGGCGGTATGGTTCCTCCTATTGCAATCGCTCTTTCAACAACATTTAACAAGAAAAAGTGGAATAAGGAAGAACTTAAGAGCGGTCCTGTAAACTATCTTATGGGTCTTTGCTTCATCACCGAGGGCGCAATTCCTTACGCAGCTTCTGACCCAATTCGTGTAATTCCGTCTTGTATGGTCGGTTCTGCTGTAGCAGGTGCTCTTACATCACTCTTTAATGTAACCTGTCCTGCTCCTCACGGCGGTATATTCACATTTATTGTATGCGACCATCCGCTTCTTTATGTTGTAGCTCTTGTTGCAGGCTCGATTGTAGGTGCATTAATGCTTGCACTTTTAAAGAAAAATGTAAACAATGAGGTTAAAGCAAAATAAGATAGAATTAGGAGAAATATTATGGTTTCAAAGCTTACTAAGGTTACTAACGAAATGGGATTTCATATGAGACCTGCAAACGTTTTTGTAACAGCAATGACTAAATATACATCAAATATTAATATTATTGTCGGCGATAAAAAAATCAACGGCAAAAGCATTATGAATATTATGGCGGCTTGCATTAAGTGTGGCACAGATATTACTGTTGAATGTGACGGCGCAGATGAGCAGGCTATGCTTGATGAAGCAATTGCTCTTATTGAATCAGGTTTCGGCGAATAAAAATTATAAAAGGTGCAATGCTTAATTACATTGCACCTTTTTGTGCAGCAAGGGGGAAGTGTTATGCTTAAGGGAATAGGAGCAAGTCAGGGCTACGGTATCGGCAATGCAGTTGTTATAAGCGACGCAAAGCTTGATTATAATCACGTTGAATTTACAACGGCTCAAAATGAAAAGGAAAGACTTCAAAAAGCAGTTGATACTTTTATTAAGGAAACGAGGAAGCTTGCAGATGACGTAAAAAATTCGGCAGGCGACAAGGAAGCGGAAATTTTAGAGGGTCATATTGTTATGCTTTCAGACCCGTTTATGCTTTCTCAAATGCAGGATAATATTGACGCAGGCTCGGTGGCAGAAAAGGCTGTTGATACGGTTTGCTCAATGTTTATAGATATGTTTTCGGGTGTTGACGATGAGCTTACTCAGCAAAGAGCAAGCGACGTTAAGGATATCAAAGACAGCCTTTTGAGTATCTTGCTCGGCGTAAATAACGTCGATATTTCTAAGGTGAAAAAAGGTTCTGTTTTGATAGCAAAGGATTTTACTCCGTCTATGACGGGTCAAATTAACAAGGATAATGTCAGCGCAATACTTACAGAGGTGGGCGGTATCACAAGCCACAGTGCAATTTTGGCAAGGGCTATGGGTATTCCTGCCGTGCTTTCGATACCTAATGTTTGCAATGAGGTTAAAAACGGCGATTTGGTTGCTGTTGACGGATTTAAAGGAAATGTTATTGTAAGTCCGAGTGATGATGATATAAAGGAATTTGAAAATAAACAAGAGGCTTATCTAAAAGATAAAGAGAGCTTAAAGCAATATTTCGGCAAGCCGACTGTTACTAAATCGGGAATTAAAAAGCTTGTTTACGGCAATATAGGCAAAGCTGAGGATGTTCAAAGCGTTATTCAAAACAGCGGAGAAGGTATCGGTCTTTTCAGAACAGAATTTCTTTTTATGGACCGCCAAAGCGAGCCGAGCGAGGAAGAACAGTTTGAGGCATATTCCACCGTTGCAAAGGCAATGGACGGCAAAGAAGTAATCATTCGTACCCTTGATGTAGGCGGTGATAAGGATATTCCTTATCTTAATATTGAAAAAGAAGAAAATCCTTTCTTGGGCCACAGAGCAATTCGCTACTGCCTTGATAATAAGGAACTTTTTAAAAAGCAACTTCGTGCGCTTTTGCGTGCAAGTATTTATGGAAATATAAAAATTATGCTTCCTCTTGTTACCTGTGTTGAAGAGGTAAGGCATGCAAAAGCCCTGATTGAGGAATGCAAGGAAGAACTTAAAAGTGAGGGTAAGGAATACAGAAGCGTAGATGTCGGCATTATGGTTGAAACTCCGGCGGCAGTATTTATTTCGGATATTCTGGCTCGTGAAGTTAAGTTTTTCTCTATCGGTACAAACGACCTTACAGGTTACACAATGGCAGTGGATAGAGGTAATGCAAAGGTTGAAAGGCTTTATGATGTATTTCAACCGTCAGTTTTACGTGCTATTGAAACAACTATTAAAAATGCCAAGGCAGCAGGTATTCAGGTTGGTATGTGCGGTGAAGCGGCAGCGGATACCAAGCTTATCCCTTATCTTATTGAATGGGGTCTTGATGAATTTTCTGTTTCGTCAGGAAGTATTTTGCAAACCCGAAAGACAATTTGTGAATATGACAAATAATTTTATATATGACAACTCGTTATAACTGTTAATAATGAATATAAAAACGAGCATTGACAAAATATCGTCAATGCTCGTTTATCTTTTGTATTAATTATTTCTTTTGTGGGCCGTTGTAGCCGTTTTTCTCTTGGAATTTGGCAATCTTGTCAATTACAGAAAGAACAACATCAAAGCCGTCGCCGACTGTTTCCATTTCAAAGCGCTCAGGCATATCACGCCATGTGTGATAATAGTATGTGAGCATAGGGTTTTGAGCGGCAAATGTAACTGACTTAATTCCTGCTCTTGTCATAGGAGTTGAGTCGCAACCGCCTACAGGGTTGTGAATGCAACCGTTAGTAAGCGACTTGATACCCATTTCGTTAAATGTATCCTTAAACATTTTTTCCATATCGGTATCAAATCTGACGCCCTGCCAATCGTCTTTAATAACTACCTCAAAGTACTCTTTATCGGCAACAGAGTCAATGTTAATATTCCAAGCATTCTTTGTTAAATCGTCAAATCTGTGCTCCTGAGCAAAGTGCATTGAGCCTCTCAATCCTGCTTCCTCAGAGCCGATATTTGCATCAACAATACGGCAATTCTTAGGCATTTTATCAGGATTTTCCTTGAAATATTTAATTACAGCATAACTTAAGCCGATGCCTGTTGCGTTGTCCATAGCACCACGAGAAGCATTCCTTGGATTAGGGTCACCCCACATAACAACGAATAATGAGCCTATTGCTGTTACGATAGGAACAAAGTTCATTATAAACATAAATACTTCCCATCCGTGAGATGCAAGCATTGTCTGTGTCCAAGCGGCACCTGCAAATTGGCAAATATCAACAATTGCCATAAATACAGAGAAAAGTGCTATAAAGAAGAAGCAAACTGCGCCGAAACCTACCTTGCCGTATGTAGCAATAAGACCCATTACCGGCTTAGTGTCCTTATACTTATAAGAGTGTTCGCTGTGTCTCCAGCACCAAGAGGTGTCTGTATGACCTGAAAGGATAATTGTGTAGTCGTATTTTCCGTCCTCAGGCTCTAAAACACCGAGAGTGTTACGGCTGATTTCCTGCGGGAAAAACATATCAAACCAGGTCTTGTAGAAAAAGCAGCTCATTACAAGCCAAAAGATTGTAAGAAGTCCGAGTGCGCCGAGCACATACCAAAGCTTGTCAAATCCGCAAGCAATTGCAATGATAGCACCGATGCTGATGATTACACCCGACCAGCCTGCGTAGCCAAGACCGCCGATACCCGAACGAGGAGATACTGCAAATTCCTCTGTTTTTGGCTCGATTCCGATTTCACGGAGCTTTTCACCCATATATTTATGTAATTTGATTTCTCCGTCAGAGCCGGGCAAACGTGAGCCTATTTTATGTGCTGCGTGTTCAACAATGTCCATTGCTTCACGAGCATATTTTCTGTTTTCTTCTTTCATCACACAACCTCCATAGTAAAATTTATAATAAAACAAAAAAACAACAATAATATTTTACTAAATTATTTTGATAAATGCAATAGTATTGCATTTTTTTGGTTGATAAATATACAATATTTTATAATTATACAAATCATCAAGTCAAGTGATGAATAAATATACCCGACAAAAGCTTTGGTTCAAACCAAGTTGACTTTGGCGGCATAATTAAATTTGCATCTGCGATTGACATAAGGTCGCCTATCGAGGTTGGATACATTGCAAATGCAAGCTTCATATCTTCTTTGCATCTTCTTTCAAGCTCACTCAGTCCTCTTATTCCGCCGATAAAATCAATTCTGTCATTTGTTTTAGGGTCGTCAATGTCGAGGATGGGGGAAAGGAGATTGTCCTGAAGGATTGAAACGTCAAGCCTTTTAACAGGGTCGCTCTCGTCGATAATCTGCTCTTTTGCCGAAAGCTTATACCAATCATTTTCAATAAGCATTCCGAATGTATGGCGCTTTGTCGGCTTATATTGAGTTTCAACCTTTTCTACCTCAAAGCTATGTGATAATGAACTTAAAAATTCCTCTCGGCTCATACCGTTTAGGTCTTTAACTACTCTGTTGTAATCCATAATTTCAAGCTCGTCATCAGGAAAAGCAACAGATAAGAAGAAATTAAATTCCTCATCACCTGTGTAATCCGGCTTTTTTTCTCTTCTTTTTTGACCGACCTTTACCGCAGACGCACATCTGTGGTGACCGTCGGCAATATATAAAGCATCAATTTTTGCAAATTCGGTTGAAATGGTATTGATAATATCCTCGTCATCAATTACCCAAACTGTTTGATTAACACCGTCTGCCACAAAATCATAAACACTCTCGTGAGCGCTTACCCAAGAATTAACGGTATTGCTGATAATGTCGTTTTTGCGATATGTTAAGAAAATCGGGCCTGTGTTTGCATTGCAGGTATCAACGTGACGAATACGGTCCTCTTCTTTTTTAGCAAGGGTGTGTTCGTGCTTTTTGATAACATTGTTCATATAATCATCAATAGATGCACAGCCTACAATTCCCGTCTGGCTTCTGCCGTTCATAATCTGCCTGTAAATATAAAAGCAAGGCTTTTTATCCTGAATAAGTGCGCCTGTTTTTTCAAGATTTTCAAGGTTTTCCTTTGCCTTTCGGTAAACCTCATCGCTGTAAATATCAGTACCTTTTGGCAAATCAATCTCCGCCTTGTCAATATGCAAAAACGAATAAGGGTTATCCTTAACCATCTCTTTTGCCTCATCACTGTTCATAACATCATAAGGAAGAGCCGGGATAAGCGCTTGCTTCGACTTTTCGGGTCTGAATGCCTGAAATGCACGGTATAAAGCCATAATATTTATTTCCTCTCCTGTGTGTTTTTATCATAAATCAAGCGAAGTCCGTCGATAACCAAATTTTTATCAACAATTGCCTTTGTTTCACAGTATTTTGCGATAACGCCGCCAAGACCTCCCGTAATAATTACCGTTGCCTCTTGACCAAGCTCTTTTTCAAATCTTTTCACTAAGCCGTCAATCATTGCCGCAGTGCCGTAAACAGTACCGCTTCTCATACAGTCGATAGTGTTTGTGCAAATTGCATTTTTTGGGGCAACAATGTCAATTTGAGGAAGCTGAGCCGTGCCTGATGCTAATGCATTGAGTGCAGTCTTAACTCCGCATAAAATCGAACAGCCGATAAAACAGCCGTTTTTATCAATAACCGAAGCTGTAGTTGCAGTACCCAAATCGAAAATGATTTGCGGGCAAGGATATTTTTCAATGCTTGCAACTGCACCGGCTACCATATCTGCGCCAAGCTCGGCAGGATTGTTTGTCTTAATATTAAGACCTGTTTTAACTCCCGGGCCGATTACTATTGATTTTTTACCCGTGATAAGCATAATCGCCTTTGAAACCGTTCTGATAAGCGGAGGCACAACTGAGGAAATAACGCTTCCCTCAATATCTTCGGGATTTATTTTGCAAATTTCAAGAATACTGTTAAGTTTTATTGCGTATTCCTCCGCCGAGTCATTAACTGCGGTCGAAAGGCGACACTCGTTAATAAGCGTATCGCCGTCAAGAATACCTAAAACGATATTTGTATTGCCGATATCTACAGCTAAAATCATTATTATTTTTCCTTTCTGCCAAGTTTTGTAAGCTTGATAATAGTAGGTGAAAGAATTATGTTTAAACCAAGTTCAAATAAGAAGTTGAAGCCTACAAGTCCTGTAATCATATAAACGAATACGTTTGTTCCTGCCGCCCATGTTTTGATTGTGTCAAAGAAGAATAGGCGACAGCCGATTAAAAATATACCTGTATTTACTACAGGGCAAATGATTGCGGCAACGATTGTTGCAACAACCTTGTTTTTCTTTTCAATTGCTTTGTATACTGCACCTGCCAAAAGACCTGCAAGCGCACCCTTTAGAAGGACCGTAATTACAGTTCCGCCCGGATTAACGGCTAAAAAAGCCGCAGCATTGCCTGAAATTAAAACAGTAATTCCAAATGCAAGACCGAGCCACGCACCCGATAATACGCCGTAAAGCGAAGCGCCTACAACGATAGGGATAAGTACAAGCGAAATTGAGAACGGACCAAAGTGGATAAAACTACCGAGTAGCTGAAGCACAACTACTACTGCCGTGAGAAGTCCTACTCCGGCAATCTTTCTTGTGTTTGTTTTCATATTTAATTTCCTTTCTGCTACTGTTCCTAAGCCCTTGCGCAAAACACACAAACGCTCAAGCTTTGGCAAGTTATTTTGCCGGCGGATACAATGCGAGTACATTATATATTATTTTACTTTATAAGTAAACATTTTTTGCAAAAAATAAAGCCGCAGACAACCGTTATCGGTATCTGCGACTGAAAATTTGTGTTTTGGTCACTTCCTTTTGGGAAGCGACTTGTTTACATTTACATTTTCTTAGATAAGAATTCCACGAGCCTTTTTGCAGGAGCAAACGCAAAACCGTTATCTAATACATTGAAAAATGACTTCATAAAAATTCCTTCTTTCTATTAAATTAAATTTCGTAAATGCTGCGACCGAGTGCCGCTTTTTTTAGCGTGTGCTTATCTGTTATATGCCTTGTCTATCTCGGCAAGGATTTTTGCACACTTGATAAGTTGTTTAAGCATACATAAAACCTCCTTCGCTTTTGTGCCTTCATTATAGCACAAAGTTTTTATTTGTCAAGCATATTGCACAAAAAAGACGCTCAATATTTGTATATAATGCCGAAAACATTGTATCAAATTACCAAAACAAAACTCAAATTATTGTATACTATGCACAACAAAAAGACTTGCTACATTCAAAATGCAACAAGTCTTTAACAGTTTTATTTAACGCTTATATTTACTTTTTGTATAAAACGACAAAATATAAAATAATTTATTTTGTATGCTCGTCGAGTGTTAAATAGTACGAATCAAGAAAATGCTCACGGAAATATTTAACCTCGTCGAGATTAATTTCTTCAATTTTCTTTTGCTGAGCCTCAAGCGCCTTTTCAAATTCACGGTTGCCCATTCTGTATTCTTCAATACATTTGATAAGTGCACTTATTTTATCAGCCGCCTTTACAAGCTTCCAAAGCTCTTTATCCTCGTCCTTTTTTTCAAAGAACGACTCATAATCACTTCTGAATTCTTCGGGAAGCATATCAAGAAGTCTTTTGCCTGCTATGCGCTCAATGTCTTTATATACATTTATGATATCATCATTATAATACTTAACGGGAGTAGGCATATCACCTGTTATGACCTCTGTAGTATCGTGATAAAGTGCAAGCAAAGCCGCACGCTCGGCATTATAGCTTTTGCCGAATTTCTTGTTGCCGATTAGTGCAAGTGCGTGTGCGATTACTGCAACCGAATGGCTGTGTTCGGCAATGTTTTCTTTAGTCGAATTATTCATTAAAGCCCATCTGTCGATAAGCTTCATTCTGTTTACCATTGCAAAGAAATTACTGCTCATCTTTTTCTTCCTTTGTAATGTTTATTCCGAGTTCGTCAAGCTGAATATCGTCAATGTAGCTTGGTGCACCGCTCATAAGCTCACTTGCGTTTTGAACCTTAGGGAATGCGGTTACGTCACGTAAACTGTCTGCACCGCAGATAAGCATTGCAAGCCTGTCAAGACCGATGCCCATACCGCCGTGTGGCGGAGCGGCATATTTATATGCTTCAACAAGGAAGCCGAACTTTGCGTCAATTTCTTCTTGCTCCATACCGAGAAGCTCAAACATTTTGTTTTGAAGTTCGCAGTCAGTAATTCTCATTGAGCCTGAAGAAAGTTCTGTTCCGTTTAATACAAGGTCAAATGCCTTAGCCCTAACCTTGCCCTTGTCTGTATCAAGATATTCAATGCATTCCTCCATAGGCATTGTGAAAGGATGGTGCATTGCAAGCCATTCTCCTGTTTCTTCATCATATTCAAAGAATGGCATTTCAGTAATCCAAAGGAAGTTCCACTTTCCTTCGGGGATAATGTCAAGCTCTTTGGCAACAATAAGGCGAAGTGCGCCGAGAATTGAAAGGGTGTCGCTTGTTTTGCCCGATACGATAAATACGCAGTCGCCCTTTTCAACATTAAGAGCGCTTGTAAGCTCGTCAAGCTCACCGTCTTTTAAGAATTTGTTGAACGAGCAGGTAGGTGCTTCGTCAGCCCATCTGATATATGCAAGACCCTTTGCACCGATACCCTTTGCATGCTCGGTAAGCTTGTCAATCTTCTTTCTTGTATATGTTGAAGCGGCATTTTTGGCAACAATTGCTCTTACTGTTCCGCCGGTTTCAACAGCGTTTTTAAATACAACAAAATCAGTCTTTTCAGCCCAAGCGGTAATATCCTCAATAAGCATACCAAAGCGTGTATCAGGTTTGTCCGATCCGTACTTTTCCTGCGCTTCGGCAAAAGTCATACGTGGGAGAGGAAAGTCGATGTCAACGTCGATAGTTTCTTTCATAAGCTTTTTGATAAAGCCCTCTGCCATTTCCATAATATCGTCTGTATCAACAAATGACATTTCAAGGTCGATTTGTGTGAATTCAGGCTGCCTGTCTGCTCTTAAATCTTCATCTCTGAAGCAGCGAGCAAGCTGAATGTATCTGTCAAAGCCTGCAATCATACAAAGCTGCTTGTAAATCTGCGGAGATTGAGGAAGAGCATAGAATTTGCCGTTGTGAACACGTGACGGCACAACATAGTCCCTTGCGCCTTCAGGTGTTGACTTAATCATCATCGGAGTTTCGATTTCAATGAAATCATTGTCATAAAAATATTCTCTTGCAATTTTTGCAATCTTATGGCGCATTAAAATATTTTGTGTAAGCTTTTCGTTTCTGAGGTTTAAGTAACGGTACTTAAGTGTGGTTTCGTCGCCGACCTTTTCGCTCTTTGCAATTTCAAAAGGCGGTGTTTCAGCCTTTGAAATGATACGAAATTCTTTAACGTTAATTTCAATGTCACCTGTTGCAATCTTGTTTGTTTTGCTTTCACGCTCGCAAACAGTGCCGACAGCGGCAACAACATATTCTGCTCTTACGCTTTGCGCCTTGGCAAAAACCTCTCTGTCGGTAGTGTCGTTAAATGAAAGCTGAACAAGACCTGTCCTGTCCCTTAAATCAATAAATATAAGATTACCGAGGTCACGCTGCCTTTGGCACCAACCGAAAAGGGTAACCTCCTTGCCTGCGTCCTCAATTCTAAGCTCGCCGCAATAATTTGTTCTTTTAAGTCCCTTGATTGTTTCCATTATATTATGCCTTTCACAAATTTATTTATAATCTGTAATTAATTATTATTCCTCATCGCTCTTATTGCCAAGACCGAAAAGTGAATTGAAATCAAATTCCTCACCGTTAATTTCCAAATCGGCAAGCTGCTCGTTTAACGATATGCTGTAAAATCCGCTTACAAAGGTGTCAAGATTAATTTCTGTTTCTTCACCCGTTTGCATATTTTTAAGCTTAGCGGTTTTAGCCTCAACCTCGTTATCGCCGATAACAACGTTGAATTTAGCACCGAGCTTGTCAGCGTATTTCATCTGCGCCCTTACGCTTCTTTGGTTAAGGTCAAGCAAAGCCGAGAAACCCTCTTCTCTCATATCCTTAGCAATTTCGACAGCCTTGAGCGTCGCTTTTTCGCCAAGAGCAACAATGAATAAATCAGGCTTTTCAGCCTCAGGAAATTCGCAGCCCTGAGCTTCCATAAGAAGCATAAGCCTTTCGATTCCCATAGCAAAGCCGAGTGACGGTGTGTGCTGACCGCCAAGCTCTTCAACAAGACCGTCGTATCTGCCGCCGCCGCAAACAGTGCCCTGCGCACCGATTGAGTTTGAAACAAATTCAAATACCGTTTTGGTATAATAGTCAAGGCCTCTTACTATTTGCGGATTGATTGTATATTCAATATTTTGAGCCTTAAGGTACTTTTGCACATTTTCAAAATGCTCTTTACATTCGTCGCAAAGATAATCAATAACTACGGGTGCACCCTCGGCAATTTCGTGGCAAATCGGGCTTTTGCAGTCAAGTATTCTCATCGGATTTCTGTCAAGCCTGCTTTTGCAAGTGTCGCAAAGCTCGTCCTTGCGAGAGGAAAAATATTTTTTGAGTGCCTTGTGATATTCGGCACGGCAGGTAGGACAACCGATTGAGTTAATCTCAAGGTTTAAATCCTTAACGCCGAGTGTATCAAAAAGCGATTTTGCAAGCGCAATAATTTCAGCGTCTGCAAGAGGGGAGGCTGAGCCGAAACATTCAACACCGAACTGATGGAATTCTCTAAGCCTGCCTGCCTGCGGTTTTTCGTATCTGTAGCAAGAGATGAGATAGCAAACCTTTTGCGGAAGCGCCTCGTTGCAAAGTCCGTTTTCAAGGTATGAACGAACTGCGCCTGCAGTGCCCTCCGGTCTTAATGTGATTGACCTGCCGCCCTTATCGTCAAAAGTATACATTTCCTTTTGAACAACGTCCGTCGTGTCGCCCACACCTCTTTGGAAAAGCTCTGTGTGTTCAAAAACAGGTGTTCTTATTTCTTTATATCCAAACTTTGAAGCGATATCAAGCGCAGTAGCCTCGATATATTGGTTTTTGTGTACGTCCTTAGGCAAGACATCCTTAGTGCCTTTAATAGCTTTAGTTATAAGTGCCATATCGTTCTCCTGTTATTAATGTGTATGTATATTTTTGTAATGCTTAAGACTTCGAGAAAGTGAGATAAATTTCGTTTTCTTTTGAGTGGAGCTGTACGTGTGTACCGCCCACTCGCAAAAAACGAAAAGCGCCAAAAGTGGCTTGAACATTATGTTCAAGCCGCTTTTCTATAAATACTGTTATTTGATTTAATTTCGGCAAGAGAAAGTCCTTGCACTACGATATTAGTTGATTAAATTAAAACACGGCGCGGTTTAGCCGCTTTATCAAAGTCGCTTATCTTGACTGATTATAGCGAGGGTTTACTATTTCTCTCCACTCAAAATCGCCTCTCTCAACACCTCTGATTAATGCCTCAGCCGTTGCAATGTTGGTTGCAAACGGAATGTTGTGAACGTCGCAAAGACGTAAAAGGTCGTGGTCGCTCGGCTCGTGCGGCTTAGGTGAGAGCGGATCTCTGAAAAATATTAAAAGGTCAATCTCATTGCAGGCAATGCGGCTTGCAATCTGCTGTCCGCCTCCCTGGCTTCCTGCAAGAAAGCAATTGATTTTAAGACCTGTTGCTTCTGAAACGAGCTTACCTGTTGTTCCTGTAGCGCAAACATCGTGTCTGCTGATAATTCCGCAATATGCAATGCAAAATTGAACTAAAAGCTCTTTTTTGGCGTCGTGTGCAATTAATGCGATATTCATACTTTACCCCCATGATTAATTAAAGTGTTTGTTATTTTCTTTTTCTTAATTTTCTGCCTTTTTAATCTAATATGTGCTTATTTTAACACAAAATTAATATATATTCAATAATTATTTATATATATACTCCAAAATACTACAAAAAACTTGAGTATTTACGGCAAAAGCGTACCGACTTTTTGATTTTCCTTTGCGTCGGTGTTGTTTTGATACCAATAATTGATGATATCCTTAGTCATTTCCGCCGTTTCCGAGCCGGAGCCTGCAAGCTCAACTACTGATGAAACCGCAATTTCGGGATGGTTGTAAGGTGCAAAGGTGATAAGAAAGCCGTTGTTTCTCTTAACGCCTTTTACCTTGACCTCGGAAGTACCTGTTTTGCAGGCAACCTTTGTTTTCATATTTGAAAATACCAAATACGGACCGCCGTTTGTAGCAACAAGGCGCATACCTTGATGAACGGTGTTAATCGTGCTTTGGCTTAAACCTACCGATTCAGCAACCGATTTCGTTTTTTCGTTGACATTGCCCGAAGCGGAAGAAATTGTTGATTTTACAAAGTGAAGCTCATATCTTGTTCCGCCGTTTGCAACTGTTGAGCAGTAGTTTGCAAGCTGGAGAGGAGTGAAAAGGTTATCACTCTGACCGATAGCGGTTTGAAGTGTGTCACCTGCGTTCCATATTCCGCCGTTGTTTTCTCTGTTTTCGGGAGATGCAAGAATACCTGAGGACTCTGCAATTTCAACGCCTGTTTTTTCGCCCAAGCCAAAGGCTGTTGCATATTCGTCAATTTTGGAAATTCCGAGCCTCATAGCGCAGTTGTAGAAGAAAATGTTGCACGAATCACGAAGTGCGGTTTTTACATTTTCACTGCCGTGTGCATTTCCGTGAAGACATTTGAACGGCTGACCTCTGTATTCCATTCTACCGCCGCAGTTAAAAATCGTGTCAGCGCTGATAGCGCCCTCTTCAAGCGAAGCACTTGCAACAACGGGCTTAAATGTAGAACCCGGAGCGTAAGTACCCATGGCAAATCTTGACCAAAGCGGGTTACGAGGGTTAGAAATAAGCTCGTCATATTTATCGTAATAATCGTTTAAATCGTAGGTAGGGTAGGAGGCTGCGGCAAGAAGTTCACCGCTGTTTACGTCCTCAACCACTACTGCACCTGCCGAGGAAGCAGCGTTAACCTTATTGCACACACTTTGAAGCCTGTTTTGCGCAAGCACCTGCAAATCACGGTCAATAGTCAATACCACAGTGTTGCCCTGAATAGGCTTTTTCGTGACTTCCTGCGTTATTTCGCCGTCTTTTGTTATCGTGATTGTAAGCTCACCCGGAGTGCCCCTAAGCTCGCTTTCGCAAGCCTGCTCAATACCCGATTCACCTATTTGGTCGGTAATTTTATATCCGTCGTCTTTGCGTTCGTTGTATTCCTCGGCATTGATTTTCCTGACTGTGCCGAGAATGTGCGGCGCAATTGTTGAGTCAACATATTCTCTGTATGCAACAATTCTTACGTCTGCACCGAGATATGTTTCTCGGTCCTCTTTAATCATTGCAACCGTTTCGTCGCTTACGTCATCTGCAATCGTAACAGGGTTTTCGTAAGAGAAAAGAAGCCTTGTAAGCTCATATCTGATATTACCGATTTTTAGCGCAGTTTGAGCGTCATAGCCTTCAATCTCATATTTTTCAATCATAGCGTCAAAGCAGTTTTGCGCAGTTGCATAAGGCTGAAGATTGAGCATATCTGCACTTTTCATCGTCGCAATATCTTCTTTTTTACCGCTGAATTTAACATTGCCGCTCTTTGTTATTTTAAGCGGAAGATTTTGAGCGTATTCCTCCTTATTTTTCTCAAAAAGATTAATAAGATTATAGATTATCTCGTTTCTTCTCTTATTGTCCTTTTGAGAGGGGAAAAATGCAGCGTTTAAAATTATCGAGTTGCCTTGCCTGTTGGTTACAAGGGAGTTACCGTTTCTGTCAACAATTTCTCCTCTTGCCGCCTCAAGCTCAACAACATATTTACTTTCCGTATTGTTTTGTGCGGCATAGTATTCGTTATTTTTTACCTGAATGTTAAACAGATCTGCCGCAAATGAAAAGATAACTAAGCAGACCACAATCAGCGCAAAAACACTCCTGCCGCTTTTATATTTACTTTTCAATGAAATACTCCTTGATTATAATAAATTGCCGTTTATTTTATTTCTCTTTTATCCTCAATCACAGGCTTCGGTGCTTCGTTAAGCTTTCTTTTAATCGGTCTTAAAATGAGATAGATAAGCGGAGTGAGCACAAGCGTATAAATAACGCATGGAATGTAAAATGTTACAAGCGTCATTTCTCCGCCTTTTACACCCTTTATGATTATAAAGAAAAGCCAATAGATAAAGCCATAAAGAACTGTTGCAACCGTTATTGAAACAAAATTTGTGATAAAAATATCTCTTGCAATGTAAGTGACAAGTGCGCAGGCGAAAAAGCACATAATCATAATGAAAATGCAGTTAAAGCCCATATGCACTCCCGAAGTCAAATCCCATAAAAGCCCGGCAAAAAGACCTAAGAGCGCACCGTTTTTCTCGTCCTCGCCCATAGCAAGAATAATCGTTACAGGCAAAAGCAAAAAGCACCTTGCTCCCCAAACCTCAGGGAAAAGACCTTGAACATTTTGAAGCAAATCGCAACCGAGGATAATAAGGCAGTAAATGATATATTTAACCGTCTGCTTTTTTGCACTCATTATTTGCCCTCGCTTTCGCTGTAGCTTGTAAGAATGAGCACGGATGTTACCTTTTCAATATCCGTACCCGGCTCAACAGCCGCATAGCTTGAAATGTCCGTATCGTCATTATTGATATCTTTAACTGTTCCGATAATTATTCCTTTAGGCATTTTTTTGCTTATACCTGCCGTCGCAATAATCGAGCCGTAAGAAATTTTACTTGATGATGAAAGATTTTCAAATTTGCAAACACCCTGCTTTGCAAGGCTTGCGTCACCCGAAACAAAGCTTAGCTCATTAGTAGAAATATCGTAAGCCGAAACCGAAAAATCCGGGTCAAGAATAGTATTTACAACGCTGTAGGTGGGATAAGCCTTTTTTATAACGCCGATAAGATATTTTCCGTAAAGAACAGCCGCACCGTCCTTAACTCCGTTTAACGTGCCCTTGCTTACCGTGAACGAACAGTATGGATTTGCACTGTCCCTTCCGATAACCGATGCTTCGGCAAATTTGAAATCCTTATGTTCCTCTTTAAGGCCGAGTGCGTCCTTGTATAAATCGTTTTGCGCTTTAAGATTGTTATAATCGGCAAGTTGGTTTTGAAGCTCGCCGAGTTGCTTTTGAAGCGAATCAATTTTGGCGTCGTATTCAGCATTACCCTTTGCACTTTCGCTTATATGGTCAATTCCATCGCTTATTTTGCTTGCAACCCAATGCGCAGGAGTGAATATTGTGCCTACTATGCCGCTTTGCGCCGTTTCACCGTGGCCGTTAGCCGCACAAATGAACATACCTACAAGAAGCAAGGCAATTATTGAAACTATTAACTTGAAACGACTGCTTTTAAAAAGGTCTTTCATAATTATTGTGCCCTTCTGAGTTTGATTGATGTTCCGATAGCTACGCAATCAAGCGGCTTTTCGGGAATATGTACCTGCATTTTTGTTTCCTTTGCAATAAGCTCCGGTAAGCCTCTGAGCTGGCTTGAACCGCCGGCAAGATAAATGCCCCTGTCGATAATATCAGACGCAAGTTCCGGAAGCGTAACTTCAAGAGTTTCTTTAATGGAAGCAATGATTTTAGAAACAGGCTCTGCCAAAACATCTCTTATTTCAGCCGAGGTTACCTCAACGCTCTTAGGCAAACCGTCTGTAAGATTTCTTCCCTTAACGTCCATTGCACCTTCGCCGTCGTATTCGCTTACAGAGCCGATTTTAAGCTTGATATCCTCAGCCGTGTTTTTTCCGATAAGAAGATTGTGCGCTTTTTTCATGTGATTTACTATTGCCTCGTCAAATGCGTCGCCGCCAACCTTAATGCTTCTGCTTGCAGCAATGCCGCCAAGGCTGATAACCGCAACGTCGCATGTGCCCCCGCCGATATCAACTATCATAGAGCCGGTTGCTTCAAAAACAGGAAGCCCTGCGCCGATAGCTGCCGCCATCGACTCCTCAATAAGCTCGACGTCCTGTGCACCTGCCGAGCGAACAGCGTCCTCAACCGCACGTCTTTCAACCTCGGTTACACCGCTCGGAACACTTACAACAACTCTTGTCCTTGTAAAAAGATTTCTCCTGCTTGAACGGTAAATGAAACTCCTAAGCATATCCGACGTCATATCAAAATCGGCAATAACACCGTCTTGAAGCGGCCTTACCGCAATAATTGAACCCGGAGTTCTGCCAATCATAGTCTTAGCCTCGTCGCCTGTTGCAAGAACCCTTTTAGTCTTTACATCAACTGCAACAACACTCGGCTCCCTTATAATAATTCTGCCCTTTTTGTCACAAATAACTGTATTTGCCGTGCCTAAATCAATTCCTATATCTCTTGAAAAAATCATCACTTTGTCCTGCCTTTATATCGAATGATAACAATAGTTATCCATTATTTAAAATCTTAATTGTATCTATTATATAATAGAGCGCTCCTTATAACAATAGCAAATTCAAAATATTTTAAAAATTTACAAAATTGTAAAATAAACAATAAAAAAATCCGATTTTTTTGAAAAATCTTGCAACACTTTGGATAACAAATTATACTTAACTTATGACGTCGTCAAAAGAGGTGAGCAATATGAAAGAAAGCGAGCTTATAAAAAATGCCCAAAAGGGTGATAAAAATGCTTTTTGCGAGCTTTATGAGCTTTATAAAAACAGGCTTTATCGTTATGCCTATTATAAACTTTCAAGCGAAGCAGACGCAGAGGACGCCGTTATGGATTGCGTTCTCTGCGCTTGGCAGGGGATAAAACAGCTAAAAAAGGCGGAGGCTTTTCCGGCTTGGATATTTAAAATTTTGCGCTCTTCCTGTGCAAAATATATTGATTATCAGGCAAAAAGCAGGGTGAATTCATCGCTTGCCGAAATGCAAAACGATGCCTCTCTTTCCTATTGCCACAGCGATTTATCATTAGAGCTTAAGCAGGCGCTTGATAAACTTCAGTCTGATGAAAAGGACATTGTTTTGCTTTGCCTTGTTGCAGGCTTTACGAGTAAGGAATGTTCAAAAATTGTCGGCATAAAGCCGTCGAGTGTCAGGTCAAAGCTTTCAAGAAGCCTTGCGAAAATGAGAAATTATTTGGAGTGATGTTATATGAAAAAAAATGAAAAATATGACAAGGTCATAGCAAATTTTGACCTCGATTTTATCAAAAATAAATTTGATAACGACAATGTAGCCACACCCGAAAGCCTTAACGGTGAAAACGTTAAAAATGCAATTGACAATAAGGAACAAAAGATTATACCGTTTGTAAAAACCAAAGCGTTTAAAACTGCCGTAAGTCTTGTTGCCTGCGTTGCGATTGTTGCCGTTTCTCTCAATTTTGCCCTTGGCAGAAATACGCAATCTCCGCCTGTGACTGATACAGAAATTCAAAGTGAAAACGTTCAATTTAAAGCATTTTCGTCTGCAAAGGATATTGAAAAATATTTCAAATCCATTGAAAAATCTAACAGTTCTGGCGATTTCGGTTTTCCGACATCTAAAGATACGATTAAAGGCGCTGAGAATGCGGCTGATAATTCAAGCAGTGAAACCTACGTTCAGGTTGGCGGTGTTGATGAGGCTGATGTTATCAAAAGTGACGGAAAATATATTTATACTTTCCGTAATGGAAATGATAAAATTTTAATCTATGAGCCTGACGGGAAGAACGTAAAAAAGCTTTCTGAAATAGCCTTTGATATGGATAACGGTAACTATATTGTTGATTTTTTTCTTTATAAAAATAATTTGATTGTTCAGTCGAACAGCTTCAATAGCAATTACGATTCATTTACAAATATTGATATCTATTCTCTTTCCGATATAAAAAATCCAAAAAAAATACATTCGTTTAAACAGCAGGGCAGCTACGTTTCCTCTCGTATCACAAGTGATTCCCTTTTGGTTATTTCCAACAAAGAAATATGCTCTCGTTTGTGCAAAACAGACAAAGATTATCTGCCCGAAACCACGCTTGACGGCGCTAAAAAAGCAGTTGAGCCAAAGGATATTTGCATTGTCGAAAATTCTAAATCCGCTTCGTATCTTATTGTCAGCAAGCTTGACCTTGTAAGCCAAAAAATGACTGCAAAAACAAAGGCGATAGCAGGTGCGGGTTCAACCGTTTATTGCAATGAAAATAATCTTTATGTTGCAAATGCCGTTTTTGATACTTGTGATACTGCCAAGAATGACGATAATAACGAGATTTTTTATCTTTCGGATTGCAATACCGAAATTTATAAGCTTGATTTTAAAAATGATATTAAATTTATTGCCAAAGCGACTTTTTCGGGTACTGTCAATAATCAGTTTTCAATGGACGAATATAACGGCAATTTCCGCATTGCAACCACTAAATATGACAAAAATTCCAATCAGATAAGTAATGTTTATGTGCTCGATAAAGACTTAAAAAAGCTCGGTGAAACAGACGATTTTGCAAAGGGTGAGGATATCCATGCCGTGCGCTTTTCGGGCGATACCGCCTATGTTATAACGTTTGAATATACCGACCCTCTTTTTGTTATCGACCTCTCCAATCCTAAAAAGCCGATTATTAAGGGAAGCGTTAAAATCAGCGGCTTTTCTACTAATCTTATCCCGATTGACAGCGATACGCTTCTCGGTATAGGCACTGCCAACGATTTTTCAAATCCTTATGCAAGAGGTATCAAATTTGCTCTTTTTGACGTGTCTGACCCGCAAAAGCCCACGGTGCTTGACAGCAAAACGATTAAAAATACTGCGAGCGAGGCGCAAGACACCCATAAAGCCATTCTTGTTAATAAGTCAGAAAATTATTTTGCAATTCCTTTTGAGTACGTCAAAGCTAACGACAGCGGTATAGAGCAAATTAAAGCCGGCGCAATCGCTTTTGAGATTAAGGATAAAAAGATAAGTATTGTTAAAAAATATTCGACCGAAATTGAAAACACAAACCCTGTCAGAAGCACAATTGTTGATAACGTTATTTATACCTTTAGTGACGGCGAGTTTATCAATTCCTTTATGGCAAAATAGCAGCGATATTTTGTCGTTTTTGCACTAATAAAATCTGAATATATATAATATGTTTTAAATATTTATATAGTATACACAAAAATCAAGTATCCCGTACCAATAGGTATGGGATACTTTTTTGCCGCCTTGTCGCAGCTGTTATAAGCGTGAAAATTTTTGATTATTCCGACTTATTTCATGCTTTCTTCATAAGCCTTAATCATTTTCTTAACCATCTGGCCGCCGACAGAACCGGCTTGCTTTGAAGTAAGGTCGCCGTTGTAGCTCTGCTTGAGCTTTACACCAACCTCTCAGTGCGTATGTTTACATATTAAAATGCACTGATTTTGGCAAGATATTCGACTAACTCGCTATATCTTGTCTATTAACTATATTTTCTTGAAAATTGCCGATAAATCGGTAGTAGATTGTGATTTTTTGCTTGTAAGGTACATTTTTGCCTGCGATTTTTTTATTTTCGGGCAGTACCTTTTCTTCGATTTCAATTTTCTCTATGAAGGTGCGAACGATTTCTTCCGTCAGCTCATCAATATGCTCATACTGTTTTACGAGTGCAAAGAATTTTTCATAATTGTTTGTTATCTCGTTTCCATTTGACTGCTTGCGTTCAATTTCGGATAGCTGTTTTTTCAGCTTTGCAACTTCGTCGGACATTTTCGACGCCGTTGTATTCAGCACATCTTCCGATATTGTTCCTGCTGCATAGTCATTGTAGAGTTTCATAATGATTCTGTCGATTGTTTCGATTCTTCCCTCGATAGCAGATTTATTGTCCTCTGAATTTTCGTAAATATTAACTTGTCCCGACCTTTGAATTGCCTGTTTGATAATCTCTTTTTTGTCCTTGTCGGACAGAGAAATCAGCTGGTTAAGGTCGGCTTTTATTATTTCAAGCAAGTCTGTATATTTTATTCTCGCTCCGTGTTCGCAGTGATTTTTGGAACGCTTTGGAATATTGTTGCACGAAAGATACCAATATTTCATTCGCTCGCCTTTATACACTGTTCCCGACGAACACATTGCACCGCCGCAATGCGCACAGAAGGTTAAGCCGTTGAAAATGCTTGAACGGCATTTTTCGTAGCCTTGCCAATTCTTTGTGTTCATTCCCATAAAGTAGGCGGCTTGGTCAAACTGTTCTTTGGTAACAAGCGGTGTGTGCGTATTTTCTGTGATAAACCAATTTTCTTCCGGCACGGCAAGTTTCTTTTTTGATTTGAGACTTGCTTTTTTTGTTTTGCCGAGAATTGTGTGCCCAAGGTAAACCGGATTTTTCAGTATTCGCTTTACCGTTGTGTAATTCCATTCATCAACAGCTCTCGCAGCACCTCTTTCACCGAAGTTATCACGATACAGCACACGGTATTTCAGCGGTGTTATGTCGCCGTTTTCGGTGAGTGCCACTGCTATGGCTCTGGCAGATTTTCCGTCGTGTGCCATGGCAAATATCTTTTGCACTATCGGAGCAGTTTTCGGGTCAGGCTCAAGCGCCGTGCCGTCTTTATTCTTCATATAGCCGAACGGAGGGCAGGCACAGTATTCGCCTTTTGTCCTTTTTTGATTTATGACTTGCTTGATTTTCCGTGAGGTGTCTCGCAGATAAACATCGTTCATCGCAAATTGGAACGGAGCCATAATGTTAACTTCGTTCGAGTCGAAGTTGTCGCTGATTGCAATATAATGAATTTGATTTTCGGGAAAATAGGTTTCTGCATAGTAGCTCGACTCGGTCATATCTCTGCCGAGTCTTGACAAGTCCTTGGTGATAACCATATTTGCAAACCCGTCTTTAAGGTGTGCAATCATTTGGCTAAAACCCGGTCTGTCAAAATTTGAGCCTGAGAAACCGTCGTCAACAAATTCTTTTACAATGGTAATACCGTTGTCCTCACAGTATTGCCTGACGATACTTCGTTGGTTTGTGATACTCGATGATTCACCGCCGTTGGCCTCCTCAACGGATAGTCTGTAGTATGCATCGGCTAATTTCAAGTTCGTTTTCATTGGTAAAACCTCCTTGAAAAAAGGATTACATACCCAACACGGAGTATATCACAGGAGGGTTTGAATATCAATTAAAAACCTCCTTATTCTTTGCAGAAATATTTTCCTCTATCAAAGATTTAATATCTCTGCTCTTATCAAATATGCGAACCACTTCGTAATGACTGTTGTTGATGTCGTATGATGTTGTTTGCATCACTTTAGAATTATCTTCCATTGACGCACCTCCAACAGTATTATGCGTTTTGTTCGTACTGTTTATTACTTTGTTTTTTGCTGCCATAAGGCAACACGCCGTTTATGATTTTATATCTGCCTCCTTTAATTTGATGTACCTTTCATTGTAAATTTGTAGTTCATATTAACCTCCTATTTCGCTCACAGGCTTGCACAAATCTCCTGTAAGCCGTTTCTAGTTTTAGTCCGACAAGTTACTCTGTTTTAGAGCGAACTCGCCAATTTTTGCTTACAGCGTTGCCTGATTTTTCAAAAATAGGTTTATCATACCGCAACGCTTGAGTGAATACGCAAAAGCCTTGATTTTCTGCGAAAAACACCCCTAACTGCATACGAATTTCATATCATACGCAAAAGTATTACGAATCGAAAAGCCGACAGGCTTTGCCGGACGGCGTTTTCGGGCATTTCAATGCCCGAAAATCATACCCCTTTATCCTGCTTTAAAATCGACGGCTTAAAATTCGCTCAAAAACCCACTCAAAAGCCGCAGATTTTCGTTTTAAAAATCATAAAATTTCCAAATTAAAGCCTTTCATATTCTTTGCCGATAAACCCTAAAGCACGGTGCATTAAATCTTGTTGACCGTGTATAGATTGCTCTTTTGCTCGCCGCCGATAAACCGCTTTGAGATAGTTATGTAACCACCGCTTTCAAGCGAATGCAAAACTTTTCTGCAAGTGGAAGCACACATCGAACAGCTTTTCGCAATCATAGGCACCGACCAAAAACTTTGCCCCGACGAGTCCTTCGCTCGAACGAGAAAAGAATATACGATAAACTCGTTGGGCGATAACCGTTCATCAAAAATCCTGTTTGGCAAAAGAAAAAATTGACCACTGCAATTCTTACGCATACGAAACCCTCCTTTAAAATTATTCGAGAGAATATTTTTATAAAGTGAAAACCAAAAAGAAAAAGCACTTAGAAAAAACTCCCTCTACTATACGGAGAAAAATTTCCGTTTTGTTCGGGTGTTTTTAGAAAAAATTTATAAATTATTTTCACGCAAAAGAAAAATCCTTGCCATGCAGGCAAGGATTATCAATGTTATCTTACAATTTAGATATTTAGTTTTTTAGTATATCCAACAGTTCGGGAATGTCGTTTTTCAATGTATCAAACACCACATTCAAATCAACATTGCCGTAATCGTGAACAATTCGGTTTCTTAAACCGGATATGGCACTCCATGGAATATCCGGATTTGAATTTTTGTAGTCTTCTGTTAAATTTTTTGCGTTTTCGGAAATTTGAATCATGCGAAACAGCATTGAATCTAAAAGAATATCGTTTTTCGAGAGCTGCTCTATGTCAACGTCTTCCATATGATAAATTATAAATTCCAAATCGGAAATGATTTTATTTAAATAATAGTTGTTGTTTTTCACATTATCCATAAATTTTAATGCCGTCCTTCAATATTTCTTTCACTAAATCGGGATTGTTATTTATTTGATTGATATCCAGTGCGTCAACTTTTTTGCAGAGTGATAACCGTAATTCCTCAACCAATCCAAAAAATTTAATACCCTTGATGTCAACACAAATCAGCAAATCAATATCGCTTTTTTCGGTAGCCTTTCCCTTTGCATATGAACCAAATAAATAGCAGTATTCGGCGTTATATTTTTCAAGTATTGGCTTGCATTTGTTTTTTATATATTCAACAGTAACTATGCCGTGCTCCTCATCAATAGGATTTATTTCTTTTAGCTTTTCGATTATATAGTTATACTTGATTGTGCCCGTTTTTGTATCATCATTTTCATAAGTGATATATGAGCGTAAAGAAATTCCGAGCAGTTTTGCCGCTTGTTGTTGAGTTAATTCTTTCTCAATTCTCAAGTTTTTTAGAACATTCATAATTGCACCTCTGATTGAATTATAATGCAGTAATTGCACATTGTCAACCAAGAATATGCAAATATTGCATTCTTATAGAAATATTATATGCAAAATCCGATGGCACATTCAAATTAAAATTATATTTTTATACTTGCAACTGATACTTTTTCAAGTTAATATGCAACACAATGTAATATAAAAAGATTTCTCGGAATAGACAGTTCTGAGAAATCCTTAATACTATTATTATATTATATTAATGTATCACAGTCAAATAAATTTGAATTTCAGAAGACGACTGTACAATTTTTTGGATTAGGAGTTGCAATATGGATAGCAGTTTTAAAAATGTGTCGGCGCTTTGGCTTGAGGACAACAAACTTTTTTGGAAAGAATCGACTTATACAAAGTATCTTTTCATATCAAAAAATATGGATAAAATAATTTGCGATTGTTCGCTTGAAAAGATTAACAGCAAGATTGTTCAGCAAACAGTTAATCAAATTTTGATTTGTAATGCGATGTCAATTACAACGATTAAAACATATATTTCTGTCATAAACAGCATTCTCTCTTTCGCTTATGATAATGATTATAAATGCGTTGAGCATATCAAAATCACTTTCCCAAAAAACCAAAAGAACGAGCTGAAAATACTAACTCAAAAAGAGCAAAAACTATTAACAGCTTATCTTACAAAAAATATTGATTTAACCAAACTTGCCGTACTTTTTGCATTATACACCGGCATAAGATGCGGCGAACTTTGTGCGTTGAAATGGGGTGATATTGACTTGTTTAATGGCATTGTCAGTATCGACAAAACAATGCAAAGAGTACAATGTGATGACAAAAATTCTAAAACAAAAATTATCATCACACCGCCTAAAACAACAAATTCAAATCGAATGATACCGATACCTAAATTTCTTGTATCTATCTTAAAATCGTTCAATCCAAAAAACGAAAATGCGTATTTGCTGACAGGTCTTGAAGATAAATTTATTGAACCACGGCAAGCACAAAATATTTTTAACAAATGTCTTTCAGATTGCAAAATTGACAAAATAAACTTCCACGCTCTTCGCCATTCTTTTGCAACACGCTGTATCGAACTTGGTATGGATTATAAAACTCTAAGTGAAATTCTCGGTCACGCTAATGTTTCAACTACGATGAATTTGTATGTTCATTCATCGCTCACGCAGAAGAAAAAACAAATGAATAAATTAAATAATCTTGTTAAGATTTAATCACACAGCATTTCTTGGAACTGTCTATTCCGAGAAATGCTGCTTTTATTATTTCGTAAATCGAAAAAATTATTCTTAAGAATTTGAGGATTATGTAATGCAGGAAAAATACAATGCCGGATTGATTTCCCAATCATTCTGGTTTGTTGAAATGAAGAAAGTCATCAAATTGATTGATGATGGAAAGTCCGAAGAAGAAATCAAAAAAATGTGTATAGAAGAAAATCTTTTTGGTGCGGCAAAAGAATATCGAGCCAAAAGGATATATGGATACATTTGGAATAGAGCCAAAAGACTTGATAAGACACTGATTGACTTGTTTTGTACTTCTGACTTGGCAACCCAAAAGGTAATCAATTTGATTGCCATTCTCAGGTCAGACCGATTGTTTTTTGAATTTATGTTTGAAGTGTATCGAGAAAAAAATATACTTGGTATTCCGATAATCGAAGATGCAGATGTAAATATTTTTTTCAAGAATAAAGAAATTCAAAGTGAAGATATTGCAGCTTGGACAGATGGTACAAAACGCAGGCTTCGCTCGATATATTTTAACTATTTGACAGATGCGAACCTTCTAACGGTTGTTGATAAGAAGAAAACAATAACGCCGCCAATTCTTGATATTGCTTTAGAACGTTATCTTGAAGTGTGTGGAGAGAGTGCAATGATTAAGGCAATTACAGGGGTGGACTAAATGATGTCGCTTGACGAACGATTAGATAAAGCAGAAGAAATGATACAAAAACCCTCGTTTAGAGAGAACAAAGGGTTAGGTAATGAAGTCGGATACTATATCTTTGATTACCCGGCTGAAAAAGAATTGTATATCCGTGAGAGGATAGAATACATCAAGAAAAAAAGTGAAAACTCAGATGATGATTTCAAAGTTGTAGTGTTTGACCTTTACGACATTATGATTGATATTCTTATCAAAAAAGGATATTTAGAAAAGTGTTATCAGTTTGAAAAGATAAAAGGGTTTGAGAGAGTATCAAAATCTATCAGCAATATGTTGAGGATAACATCATCAGATAGTCTGATAGTTAATCATATCAGGGATAATACGCCGGAGAAAGCAGTTGTGTTTATTACTGGTATAGGAAAATGCTATCCGATATTGCGTTCACATACGGTACTAAATAATTTACATCAGGTCATAGATAATGTTCCGGTAGTGCTGTTTTATCCGGGCAATTATGACGGTCAGGAACTGGTGCTGTTTGGAGAAATAAAGGACGATAACTATTACAGAGCATTCATGCTTGTGGATTAAGAGGAGAGGAAATTATGATTATCAAGAATATGTTTTCAAAGCCTATTGACAGAGATATTAAAGGCGTAATCAAAGTTGGACAGGATGACGATGCAAATATTAAGCAAGAGCTTGAAGAATATGTTGTGACAAGAGAACTTCAGAAGCATTTTTCTGATTTCTTTGCAAGCTATAAGAGAGGAATTACCGGAAATACAGACAAGATGGGTGTGTGGATTTCTGGCTTCTTTGGAAGTGGTAAATCTCACTTCCTGAAGATTTTATCCTATCTTCTTGAAAATAAAGAAGTTGGCGGTAAGAAAGCGATTGATTACTTCGTAGATGATAATAAAATTTCTGACCATATGGTGCTTGCAGATATGAAACTGGCAGGTACGATTCCGACGGATGTTGTCCTTTTCAATATTGACTCTAAAAGCGAAGTAAATGGCAAACAGTCTAAGGTCGCCATTGTTTCCGTATTGCAGAATGTGTTCAATGAAATGCAGGGATTTAGTGGTTCTAATCCATTCCTTGCAGATTTGGAACGCAACTTGACGGAAGAAGGAAAGTACGATTTATTCAAAGAAAAATTTGAGGATAGTTTTGGTTCTGCTTGGGAGGAATCACGCAGCGATTTTGATTTCATTCAGGACGATGTGGTAGAAGTTCTTGATGAGATTGGTTTTATGAGTGTAGAAGCCGGTAGAAACTTTTGTGAAAAAGCTACCGGAGAATATACATATAAGGTTGAGGATTTCGCCAGACTTGTTAAAAAATATCTTGATAAAAAAGAGAGCAATCATCATATCGTATTCTTGATTGATGAGATTGGACAGTACATAGGCGACGATTCTAAACTTATGCTGAACCTTCAGACTGTAACAGAAGATTTGGGTACTGCCTGCGGCGGTAAAGCTTGGATTATCGTAACAAGTCAGCAGGATATTGATTCGATTACAAAAACAAAAGGAAATGACTTCTCGAAAATTCAGGGACGTTTTGATACCAGACTTTCTCTCTCATCAGCTAATGTTGATGAGGTTATCAAAAAGAGAATCCTTGAAAAGAACGAAGCAGGAAAACAGACACTTACACTGCTTTATGATGATAAGGCGACAGTCATTAAGAACCTGATTTTGTTCAACGATGGTGTTGAAAAGAAATTATATTCCAATAGAGAAAATTTTGCGGACATCTATCCGTTTATTCCATATCAGTTTAATTTACTCGGAAGTGTTCTGACTTCCATTCGTACTCACGGAGCATCCGGTAAGCATCTGGCAGAAGGCGAGCGTTCCATGCTTGCGTTGTTCAAAGAATCTGCCGTAAAGGTTATGAACGATGAACCGGGAACGATTGTGCCATTTAATATGTTCTATGACGCCCTTGAGCAATTCCTTGACCATTCTCATAAGGGTGTTATTTCTCGTGCTTTAGACAATGAATATCTTAACCCGAATCACGACAGAGAGTGCTTTGATGTAAATGTGCTTAAAACCTTGTTTATGATTAAATATGTCAAGGAAATCAAAGCAAACATTGAGAATATAACAAGCCTTATGGTTTCTAATGTGAATGACGACCGTATGGCACTTGCACAGCAGGTAGAAGACGCATTAAAACGTCTTGTTCGACAGACTTTGGTTCAGAAGAACGGGGATATTTATGTATTCCTAACAGATGAGGAGCAGGAAATCAACAGGGCGATTGAATCACAGAATGTAGATTCCGGGGAAGTTATTGCAAAAGTATCCGAGATGATTTTTGACGGTCTTTATGATGAAAAGAAGTATCGCTATCCTGCTTTCAACGGCAGATATGCGTTTGCTTTCAATCAGGTTGTCGATGATAAACCATATAAGGCAAATCAGAATAATGATATAACATTGAAAATCCTTACTCCGAACAGCGATGAGCGAGCAGATGAAACGACAATGAGAATTCTGTCCGGTCAGTCAAATTGTGTTTTGGTAGTATTACCTGACGACAGAACATTTCTTGATGAAATCCGTTCTGCTTTGCAGATAGAAAAATTTATCCGCTTTGATGCTACAAATGCAGTTACACAGTTTGAAAGCATTAAGGAAGCTAAGAAAGTGGAAATGCGTGAGAGAAACGGTGCTGCAAAGTTGTTCCTTTCAGAAAGCTTGAAGAATGCAGAAATCTATGTGAATGGCGATAAAATTCAGAGCGGAGCAAAGGAAATTGCTTCCAAGATAAATGATGCACTCGGCAAGTTGGTTTCAACTGTTTATCATAAGTTGTCTTATATTGATGCGGCAATGAGTGAGTCGGATATACGCACACTGTTCAAGAACAATGGACAGCAGCTTACTCTTGCAGGTACAAATACTGCAAAGAATGAATTGGCTTTGCACGATGTTAATGACTATATCGCTTTGAACACACAGCGTCACATGAAAACTTCAATGAAATCTATTTTGGAACGTTTCTTGAAAGCACCGTATGGATTTGTTGAAGCCGATGTTCAATGGCTTGTTGCTAAGCTGTTCAAAGACGGCGAAATTGCAATGTTTGTTAACAACGAAGCAGTTACATTGCTTTCAAAGACTCCGGAAGAAATTATCCGTTATCTGACACGCAAAGAGTTTAATGAAAAGTTGATGACTGAAAAGCGTGTAAAAGCGAATGAAAAACAGAAGAAGTCTGTCCGTACAGTAATGAAAGAACTATTCAATGTTACTTCGGCAAGTGATGATGACGATGCGATTATGAGAAGCTTTCTTGGTTATGCATCAAATCTGAAGAATGACCTTGAGAAATTGGATATTTACTATGCGACACAGAGCGCATATCCCGGTAAAAATATAATTTTAACAGGTAAAAAGCTTATGACAGATACAATGCAGATGAAATATTCTGCGGAGTTTTTCGCATTTGTAGACCAAAAGAAAGATGATTTTCTTGATTTTGCAGAGGATTATGAGCCTGTTAAGAAGTTCTTTGCAGGAGAGCAAAAAACCTTGTTTGACAAGGCACTTAAATTGATGAGAACCTACGATGACAGTAAAACATTTATCGTAAACGGTGATATAGAATCGGTTGTTAAAAACGTTAATGGTGTTTTGAAAAAGCCGTCACCTTATTTTGAAATATTCAAATTGCCTGAGTTGCTGGATAAATTTATCAGCCTTTACGGCTCGTTGCTGAAGGAAACTCAAAAGCCTATAGATATTGCAATTTCAGATGCAAGACAGCGTGTGTTTGAAGATTTGAAAGATAAAAAATGCCACGATAAATTGGCGGATAAATATATTCGCTTGTTCCAAGAAATCAGTGACAAAGCTAATCATTGTACCAATATCGCTGATTTGCAAAATATCAAGTTAGAAGCAGATGCACTCAAGGTCCGTTGCCTAAATGAAATTAGCGATGAGGAAGCAAAGCTCATTGCTTGCGAACAATCTGCTGAACAATTTGATAATTGCGATTCTGAGACTACGGCACCTGCCGTGAAAGTGAAGAAAAAGAAAACTCTCAGCATTAAATCTATCAATGCTGCTTCCACTTGGCAGATAGAAAATGAAACAGATGTTAAAAAGTATATTGCCGAGCTTGAGAAGGAACTTATGAACACTTTGGAAGAAGATACGATTATCAATATTGAGTTCTGAGGAGAAATACAATGAACAAAACAGCGATAAAAAACTTTGCCGTTTGGGCAAGACAAAAGCTTATATCCGATATTACATATAAGGCAGGAATGCTCGGCATTACGGAGGACGGCATTGCGGACAAATTGCCCCACTCAACCTCCGACTTGGAATTTTATGATATCGGAACAAAGGATTATGCCGAAGTATCGGGTAAAGAGATTAAACAGCGTAATGCACTGGTTAATGCAATCAGAAAAAAAGAAAAAGATAACGGCGACTATAAATCCGCATTTGGGTATGTGGTTGAGGAAGTTGCATATACTTGGTTCAACCGTTTGATTGCGATTCGTTTTATGGAAGTCAATGATTATTTGCCTTCCGGTGTTCGTGTGCTTTCTTCTGAGAATAAGGCAAAAAAAGAGCCCGATTTGGTAACGACACCGTTTGATACCGATTTGGAATTTACATCTTATGAGCAGGACAGAATTATCCAGTTAAAAGATGATAATAAACTGGACGAACTATTCCGTATGCTCTTTATTAAGCAGTGCAATAAGCTTCACGATGTTTTACCGGAACTGTTTGAAAAAACCGATGATTATTCGGAATTGCTCCTCACCGTTTCGTTTACAGATAGCGATGGCGTTCTTTATCACCTTGTTCACGATATTGATGAAGATGATTTTAATGTTGAAAAAGAGGGTCAGGTCCAAATCATCGGTTGGCTTTATCAATATTATATTTCCGAAAAACATTCTTCCGTTATTGATATAAAAGGCGGAAAAGCAATAAAAAAAGAAGATGTGCCTGCTGCAACTCAACTTTTCACTACTCATTGGGTAGTTCAATATATGGTTGATAACTCACTTGGCAGATATTGGATAGAAAGAAACCCTGAAAGCGACCTTAAAAGCAAGCTGAAATTCTATGTTGAGCCTGAAAACTTTACAACTGTTGACGAAAAAATATCACCTGAAGATTTAACTGTTTTTGACCCGTGTATGGGCTCCGGTCATATTCTTGTTTACGCTTTTGAAGTGCTTATGCAGATTTATCTTGAATGTGGCTATACCGAAAGAGATGCAACTTCGCTCATACTTGAAAACAACCTTTTCGGTCTTGATATTGACGATAGAGCATATCAGCTTGCCTATTTTGCCGTTATGATGAAGGCTCGTTCTTATGATAGAAGAATTTTAACTCGTGACATTAAGCCTAATGTTTATTCAATTAAAGAGTCTAACTTCCTTACTGACTCTTGGAAAAAAATATCGGACGATGAAAAATTCAGGAAAATATTCCAAACAGTAGTTGATACTTTTATCGACGCTAAGGAATACGGCTCAATATTGAATGTATCTGATTCCGATTATGATTACGCACTGTCTGTTATAGATGATTTTGAGCAGTCTGTTCCTGTCGATTTTGAGGCTCAAATTCTCCGTGGTAAAACAGATGATATTCGTGCGCTTGTTAATCAAGCAAAGCTTATGGCTAAAAAATATACGGCTGTTGTTACCAATCCACCGTATATGAACAAGTTTGACGCAAAATTAAAGAAGTATATAGCAGATAATTTTTCCGAATATAAATGCGATTTGTTCAGCGTGTTTATGTATCACAACTTTTCTTTCTGCACACCTGACGGTTATTCGGCATTTATGACACCGTTCGTATGGATGTTTATTAAAACGTATGAGGCTTTGAGAACATATATCATTGATACAAAGGCGATTACTACTTTAGTGCAGATGGAATATTCTGCCTTTGAAGAAGCAACAGTGCCAATATGTTCATTTGTTTTGAAAAATGGAAAAGCAACGGAAAAAGCATTGTGCTTCAGACTGTCTGATTTTAAAGGTGGGATGGAAGTTCAAAAGCAAAAAGTTCTTGAAGCGATTGGTGATAAGAATTGCGGATATTATTATGAAGCTGACCAGACGAATTTTCCTAAAATCCCTGGATATCCAGTTGCGTATTGGCTTTCAGATACTACTATTTTTGCTTTTTCAGCAAATAAGTTGGATAAATATTATAAGGCTAGAAACGGGATTACAACGGGTCAAAATGAACTATTTATAAGATACTGGTATGAAGTACCCCTAAATTTTGACAAATGGTATAAATGTAATAAAGGTGGTGCGTTCAGAAGATGGTATGGGAACCAAGAGTATGTTATTGATTGGGAAAATGATGGTTGGAATTTAAAAAATTTTAGAGATGAAAAAGGCAAACAGCGTTCAACGCTTAGAAGCATAGAATACAATTTTCAAAAAGCAGTAACGATGTCACGAATTGGTTCTGGAATAAGCAGTTTCAGATGGTTGCCACAAGGCTTTATTACTGAAGGTGCATCAAATAATATATATTTTGGAGATGAAGACAAAGACGTATATAATCTTTTAGCTTTTTTAAATAGTAAAGCTTGTGAGTTTATTCTAAAATTATATAACCCTACCATAAATATTATGCCAGACGATTTAAGAAAACTCCCTCTTGCATATAAAAAAAGTAATATTAATTTTGAAAATGATGTAAAAGAATGTATCTCCTTATGTCAAATAGATTGGGATTCATACGAAACAAGTTGGGATTTCAAGCGAAATCCGTTAATTTAACAAAAGTGAAAAGGAGAACTTATATGAGTTTTATAAAAAATGAATGTAAATGTAAATATTGTAACAGTATAAATAAATATTATTGGCTTTTTCCTGACGGTAAATTTGAACAAATTCCTAACGAGGAATATACACAAGCAGAATCAAATAATTTTGGCGATCATTATGTTATTTCTGTTAAATGTAATAATTGCAATAAAATTATAATGGTCAACTATTCTCTTCACGGAAAAGAAATAAAAGGAGAATAACAATGTCAAAACTAATTTCAGATAAATATGAGCAATAGAAATATGGAAAATAACAAAAAAATATTTATTGATCCGTGCTGTCAGGTAACTCAAATAGATTATGATATTAGAAACCGTGAAAAAGCAGAGAGTAGAAATAGATATTCTCACTTTTGCCCATTGAGTTCACTCAATGCTATACTCAAAACCAAGGCAATTAAATTTAATAATATCAGTAATTTTAGTGGTACAGATGAATATGAACGAAAAAATGTTGAACCTAAGTTTTGGGGGCAAATTTTCATTTTTTGCCTAACAACTGATTCGGAATCTAATGAAATGTGGAATGATTTCGGAGATGATGAAAATGGTGTTCGGATAGATTTTGATTTTCAGACAAATTTTCTTGAAGATATTTTTGATAGTAAACGCATGGTTAAAACAATTAGTACTGATGGAAAAGAACTTGATGAAATCGGCTTTGCGACAAGCACGGTATCTAATCGTAAATTTTCATGTTCACCCAACAAATTTACGCAACCGATTGCTGATATTTCTATGATGGATGTTGCCTATACCGATACACCTGAAGATAGTCATGCTTTTATAGATAGCACTAAAGTAGTGAATATGTCATCAGTTTCCACTGCTGTTTGCAGTAAGTTTTCTGATGAAAACGAAACACGAGTAAGATGTGTTTTAAGATGTACACACGATGTATATATGGATAAAATATCTTACCTGCTTGTGCCAATCAAATTCAAATACATTAGTCTTGAATTTGGCAAAAAAGTTGAACCTGAAAAGCGTAAATATTATTCAAATATATTAGAAAAATTAAAAAGGAACGAAGAAAATTTAGATTAGGGAAAGCAAATATGTTTAACAATAAAGTATTTTTTGATTATTTATTAAATGATGATGTAAACGGAGCAATGAATTATGTTGAAGAAAATGTTCCTGATTACCTCTATAAGTTTTATTCTTTATCAGATAGTGATGAAGAATTAAATCAGAAAAAGTTGGATACTTTAAGAAGCAATTCCAATTGGTTCGATTTAGTGCGCAATCAAAATGACCCATTAGATATGAAAATGGCATACATAGATGAAACAAATAAAAAGGTAAGTGAAAAAGATGTTGATGTTGCAAAAACACTACTGAACGATATAATTAACTCTTTGGCTATTTGTAGCTTTATTGATTCTAATGAAGAAAATTTACAAATGTGGGCACATTACGCAAATAAACATCAGGGATATTGCATAAAGTACAAAATTGATAATAAAAAAGCATTTTTTAAAATTATGTATGAAGATAAAAGGATTCCTACACTTTCAATACTATTAAATTTTTATAATGAAATGGAAAAATCTGATAAACAAAAATCTGAAACCAAATTGTTGGAAAAATATAGATATCTTTTTATTTTGCTATTAAACATTAAACATAGTTCTTGGAGTAATGAGAAAGAATATCGATTGATTTACCCTAAAGAAAAAGATGGTGGAAGTAATTTGAATAATGAAATGATAGGTATTAAACCTGTAAAAATGTATTTAGGATTAAAATGTAGTGATGCGCATAAAAGTGAATTGAAATCAATTGCAAAAGATAATTTGGACTGTAAATGTTACGAGGCCTTTATTAGTGATACTAAAATTCTTGATTTTAAGGAGTTATAACAATGTCAAAACTAATTTCAGATAAATACGAGCAATGGAAAGAGGAATGCGAGCAAAGGTTCCTCAAACTTAAAGAAAATGAAGAAGAGTTAAACAGAATATTTATTGATATATATGGTTTGAATGACGAGTTGACGCCTGATGTGGCAGATAAGGATATTACCGTTCACAGAGTATATGACAGCAAAGACGATGTGCCTGAAAGTATGAAAGGCAGTAACTATGTGCGTACTCTACACGACGAAATCGTATCGCTTTTATCCTACGCAGTCGGTTGTATGTTTGGTCGTTATAGCCTTGATGTTGACGGTTTAGCTTACGCCGGCGGCGAGTGGGACGGAAGTAAGTATAAAGCCTTTATTCCCGATGCGGATAACTGCATTCCTATTACAGACGAGGAATATTTTGAAGATGATATTGTCGGTTTGTTTTGTGCTTGGCTGAAAAAGGTTTATGGAGAAGATACCCTTGAAGAAAATCTCGATTTTATTGCCAATGCTCTCGGCAATAAAGGTAAGACAAGTCGTGAAGTAATCAGAAATTATTTCCTGACTGATTTTATCAAAGACCATATTAAAACTTATCAGAAACGCCCGATTTATTGGCTTTTTGATAGTGGGAAGCAGAATGGGTTTAAGGCTCTTGTTTATATGCACCGTTGGAATGCAGATACTATTGGTAATGTTCGAGTCGAGTACCTGCATCGTATTCAGCGTGTGTATGAAAAAGAGATTACCCGTATGCAGGAAATTATAGACAATAGCCACGATAATAAGGAAATTTCCAACGCTACAAAGCGTAAAGAAAAGCTTCAGAAACAGATTAAGGAAACCAAAGACTATGATGCTAAAATTGCCCATTTGGCTCTTTCCCGTATCGACATCGACCTTGATGACGGTGTAAAAGTCAATTACGAAAAAGTCCAGACCGCCGATGGAAAGAAAATGCAGATTTTAGCGAAGATTTAATCAAGGTGAGCTGAGGAATAATATATGGCAGAACTAAACTTAAAACAGATTACAGACAAATTAAATAGTGAGTTTGCAAGTGATGTCCGTAAACTTGTGTTTTGGTATGATGCCAATGCGGAGTTTCAGGAGGATATTGACAGTATAGAACTGGAAAATGCAAAGGTTCTGCATCTTGAGCCGGACAACCAATTCTATACCAAATACTTCTTAGAACGAGAGGATACGACAACCAATTACCTTGTGTATGCTCCGTTTGCAAAACCAAGTATAAGGGACAACCATCTTGCAGATACAATTCGATATTCCAAAGAATTTTTTGCTGACCGTGCTTCTTTGCTTACGCTTGATTTAGGAATTGATGAACGATACAAGCCTGTAATTCAGCAATACATAAAATTCTTTGCGAATAAAGACAGAACGCAGAAATTCTATGATTTGGAGATAGAGAATTTCAATAGAAGTACGATAGAAGTTGCCTTGATGAGCGTTCTTTGCAAGGATAAGACCGCTTCTTTTGAGGAAGTATTGCGTTCAATTTTGACAGACGATGGCTTGCAGGATAACAAATACCTAACAGAGTTTGAGAAGTATGATTTGCTTTCTGCATTTTGGCAGCAGGTAGATGTGACATTTGGATATAATGACCCGAAGCCAACACTTGAAAAACTCGTTATCACGATGTTTGTTACTTATGCGGCTAAGAGTATTCATACGGATATGCCGCAGGCTTGGAAACCATTTATTTCTTATAAATCCGGTAATATCATTGCATTTATGGATAACTTGATGAACAGTTATCTGTATGGTACACGTTTTGATGAGATTTCAGAGATTATCTATAATGCAATCAACGGTAAGAATTATCTTGAGAAGATGGAAATAGAAACACTTGTAGATTGCAATATCTTTGCAGGTGTTGATGAGCTTCTGATTAGTTGGATTATCGGCAGACTTGAGAATGAGGATATAGGAGCAAAGCTGAATGGAAAGACGATTCCGGAGCTTTGTGTAGAACGCAGGAAAGGGCATTTTGGAAAGAACTTCCGCAGCGAGTATTTCATTCTTCAAAATGCCTTTGATATGATTGCTGAAGGCAAGTATCAGCCGGTCAGCTGTATCAAAAACTTGGTTAAGGAATATATGGAGTCAACATATAAGATTGACCGTTATTATAGATACTTCTATTTTTACTTTGATAAATTGGAAGATACCACGCAGTTTGAAAAAATCAGGGAGCTGGTTGAGAATATCTATACGAATGAGTATTTGAATCGGATAACAGTGAACTGGAACAATGAGCTTGCAGACGCAGACGGAGAAACAGGACTTACATTGCAGAGAGATTTCTTTGCAAGACATATCAATTACTCAAAGGACAGAGTAGTTGTTATTATATCCGATGCACTTCGTTATGAGGTTGCACATACGCTGTTTGAAAAAATGCAGGCAGATGAGAAGTGCAATGCTTCTATCGGAGCAATGCAAGGCGTTCTTCCATCTTATACACCGTTAGGTATGGCTTCTCTCCTTCCTCATAGAACGATTGAGTATAGTGATTCTTATGAGGTGCTTGTTGACGGAAAAATGTGTGCTTCAACCGAACAGCGAGAAGCAATACTGCAAGAGTATAAAGTTAACAGCAAGTGTGTTCAGTTTGACTCTCTCAAAACAATGAAGCAGGCTGACCTTCGTTCTATCTTTACCGGACAGGACGTTGTGTATATTTATCATAATCAGATAGATGCCCGTGGAGATAAAGCGGCTTCTGAGAATGAAGTCTTTACAGCTTGTGAAGAAGCAATTGAAGAGATTTATACTTTGATAAAGAGGATTGCATCGCAGGCAAATACATTGCATTTCATTGTGACGGCAGACCACGGATTTATTTATAAGAGAGATAAAATTCAGGCAACTGATAAGATTGCCGGAGCTGCTTCAAAATCAAACAGCGTTGGACAACGTTATTCCATATCTTCCGAAGAAATCAAGGCAGACGGTGTTTGCCATACAACGGTTGGTAAGGTACTTGGCAATGACGATGAGCGTATTGTATCGTTTCCTCTTGCCTCGGATATTTTCAAGGTTGCAGGAGCAGGACAGAACTATGTTCATGGTGGCTGCTCTGCGCAGGAAATGCTTGTACCAATGATTGATGTGAAAGTAGATAAAGGCAAAAAGGAAACAAGCCTTGCAGAGATTGCTCTTGTAAGCCTGACTTCAAAGATTACAAATCTTATCACGACACTGGATTTTGTTCAGACAGAGCCGGTAAGTGATATTGTGAAAGAAACAAGTTACCGAGTATATTTTATTTCTGATAATAACGAGAAGATTTCTAATGAGAATATTGTTATTGCAGATAAGAAAGATAAAGATACGACGAAGCGAATGTTCAGACTCCGCTTTAACTTTAAGAATAAAAAATACGATAAATCGCAGAAATACTACTTGGTTGCATATGACGATAAGAATGATATAGAAGTTCTTCGTCACGAGATTATTATGGATATTGCATTTGCAGATGATTTTGGTTTTTTTAATTGATATTGAAAGAGGGTTGTTTCGTTATGAGTGATTGGGGATTTTCTAATGCTATAGCTTTTGCCGTCGCTATGACTATTAGAGACATGAGCGAAGAAAGAGAAAAAAGCGAATTAAAACACAAAAGTTTTACCAGGAATGCTATGAGAAAATTGCAGATGATAGTGCACAAGCTTTTGATGTTGTCACAAAAGTTGTGAAAAAGGCGTCTAGAAGATATATTCCGGAAGAAATAGGTATCGGAAGCACATATCTTGCTCTGTACGCTTTTGCTCTTGTAATAAAAAGGCAGGGAAAAGTTACAAAAGAGCAAAGCAAGATCATTAAAATTTATTTTAATAATATGAATTATCCCTTTGCTGAAAGTTCTTATATAGAAGCCGCTAAAAGAGGCGCTGACATTGGGGATTTTAGAAGTATCATAGCAATTGATCTTTGCTATGCCGGTAGCTTTTGGGTTGATTTTTTTAGAGCACTATACAAATCAGGCACTCAAAAGGACTTGCAAGATGTGATTGATTGTATAACCTCAATAATAATTCGTTTTTCTTTCTTAGGAAATCCTAACAGCGATATATCAAATGACATTTGTCAGAACTTTATTGACTGTATAAATTTTCAAATTAACCAGGTACGTGAAATTACTAATGATGAGATAGATTGGCTTGGAATTGTACCGATAAAAGAACGACTTGAAGAAATGAAAATCATTTATGAAAATTTGATAGATGAATCAAATATAACGAATGATATATCCAAAGACGAGTTGCTACCTCTATTAGAACTTGAGATTTTGAACTGTATTTGTGATGTTGTTATGTTGACAAAGCAACCTAAATCTGTAAAGCTTGTAATGATGAATGATGCATTTCAACTGACAGGGATACATACCGAAGTTACTCCGGAACAATATGTAAAAGAAATTGCAAATAATACGCCAACAGGCCAGTTTTATAAGAAAATGTTTTCTTCGCTTTATCCACTTGGAACTTTTTGGAATGTGCTTTTTAGTATGGGTACCCAATTGTCTGATATAAATTCAAAAAATAATCCGGTGAGTATCGTCAATAACATACTTTCTATCTTACTTCAAATTGAAAGTTACCTTGATGAAAAATATAACTTTTTGGGTGAAGAAAGTATAGCTAAAAATTATATACACCATATTTTGAAACAAATTTCTGAAAATTTTGACAGGGAGGAATAATATATAATGGATATAAATGAGAATGACATCACATTAGGTTATGCTGATTTTGTCGATGACGAAAGTAGTGAACAGAGCACAGAAGAAAATAATTTTTCCGAAAAAAGTGCATTACTCGATTTTGAAGAAATGTCGGACATAAACAGAAAACTTCGCACTTATTTTGATGGAAAGATTGTCCGTAAGGATTTGACGAAATCCATCAAGGAAGGTGCGAATGTTCCGGTTTATGTGCTTGAATTTTTACTTGGACAGTATTGCAGTTCTGATGACCCGTCCATCATTGAAGAAGGTGTGGCAAATGTAAAAAGAATATTGGCAGACAATTATGTACGACCAGACGAAGCACAGAAAATTCTTTCCCTGCTCCGTCAAAGAGGAAGTCATACTGTCATTGATAAGATTACGGTTAATCTTAATATTAGAAAAGATACCTACGAGGCAGAATTTTCTAATCTTGGAATTAAAGCTATTCCAATATCAGAAGAATATCCAAGTAAGTATGACCGTTTACTCTGTGGTGGCATTTGGTGTATTGTTCAACTTGAATATGAATACATAGAGGAAGATAAAAATGCTTCTCCTATCCATATCCGTAAACTGACACCGATTCAGATGCCACACGTTGACATCAATGAATTGAAACAAGGGAGAAAGGCATTTACAAAAGATGAATGGATAAGCGTAATGCTCCGTTCTATCGGTATGGAACCGGACACACTGACCGAAAGAGAAAAGTGGTTGCTTCTTGCACGTATGTTACCGCTCGTGGAAAATAATTTTAATTTGTGTGAGCTCGGTCCGAGAAGTACAGGTAAGTCTCATTTATATAAAGAAATTTCACCAAATAGCATTCTTGTATCCGGTGGCCAAACTACAGTTGCCAATCTGTTTTACAATATGGGAAGAAAAACAGTCGGACTTGTCGGTCTTTGGGATTGTGTAGCTTTTGATGAAGTTGCAGGTATCAATTTCAAAGATAAAGACGGTATCCAAATAATGAAAGACTATATGGCATCGGGCTCTTTTGCTCGTGGAAAAGAAGAAAAATCAGCTTCTGCCTCGATGGTATTCGTCGGAAATATAAATCAAAGTGTTGATGTGTTATTGAAAACATCAAGTTTGTTTGCACCTTTTCCATCAGTAATGGGAAACGATACAGCATTTCTTGATCGTATGCACTGTTATATTCCGGGATGGGAAATTCCTAAGTTCAGGCCTAAACATTTTACAGATGATTACGGCTTTATTAGCGATTATCTTGCGGAGTTTATCAGAGAACTTCGTAAAGAACAGTATGGCGATGCCTTGGATAAATATTTCCGTCTTGGGAAGAACTTAAATCAGCGTGACACAATTGCTGTTAGAAAAATGGTCGGTGGATTTATCAAGCTGCTTTATCCTGACGGGGAATATACAAAAGAAGAACTGGAAGAAATCTTAAGGATTTCTCTTGAGATGCGTCGCAGAGTAAAAGAACAGTTAAAGAAACTTGGTGGTATGGAGTTCTATGATGTTAATTTCTCATACATTGACAATGAAACATTTGAAGAATTCTATGTGTCTGTACCGGAGCAAGGTGGCGGTAAGCTGATTCCTGAAGGTATGTGCAATCCGGGTCAAGTATATACTGTTGCACAAGGAAAATCAGGTATGCTCGGAGTATTTAGACTGGAATCACAGATGATGGCTGGAAATGGTAAATTTGAGCGTTCCGGTCTCGGCTCAGACAGTAAATGCAAAGAAGCAACCAATACCGCATTTAATTTCTTAAAAGCAAATTCTAACCGTATCAGTGGCTCTATTAGTACGACGACAAAGGATTATATCATCAATTACCAAGACTTGCAGGGCATTGGTATGACAGACAAATTGGCATTGCCAACACTGATTGCTTTATCTTCGGTGGCATTAGGTAAACCTGTTGCAAGCAGTCTTGCAGTTCTTGGTGAAATTAGCATTGCAGGAACACTCATTAAGGCAGATGAACTTGCTAACAGTTTGCAGGTTTGTTTGGATAGCGGAGCGAAAAAAGTACTTCTTCCTATTACATCTGCTGCGGATCTTTCAACGGTTCCGGCGGAATTGATTGGTTGTTTTAATATGATTTTTTATTCAAGTGCTGAGGATGCGGTTTACAAAGCTCTCGGCGTTGACTGATTATTAGTGTTAATAACACAAAAGCGTTGAAGATTTGTTTTCTTCAACGCTTTTTCTCATGCGTATGTAGGCTTTTCGTTAATTTTATGTTTTTAATATGCGACCGACCGATCTATATTGTTTCAAATCTTAAAATAAAAGCTGAAGGCCCATTACGATAATCCACATATATGCACAGGTTTTTGGAATCATAAGCAGGCCAACCTTTGGCTTTGTTTTGCTGAACAATGTTACAGGGATGTAGCAACCGAATGAAATGATGATTGCGGCAACCATTCTTGTCATATGAAGGTCGTTAGTATTGCCTGAAATTGCGTAAAGAATAATTACGCCGATACCCGTTACTGTGAAAACTGCGTTTCTGATAACGGAAAGCTTCATGTTGCCTTTGTCTGAACACCAATTGTTTTGCGGAAGAACGCAGATTACCATTCTGATGATTGCGGAAATCCAAATCATTGCTTCAACTGCAACGGGTGCTGTCAATTCGGGGAATGTAAGCTTCCAGATATACAGCAAAACAATGTAGAATGCTGTCATTGTGATTGATGAAACCTGCAAGCCGAGTCCGAGTTGCCTTTTGATTTTGTCGTTGCTTCCGTGAACTGCTCTGATGATTCTCGGAACAAGGTGGAATGCGTCACCGCCGCAAAGTGTCAATGTCAACACGCCGTATAAGATGAACAAAGGATTGCCCTTTGAAAATGCGAAGAATAAAATACCTGCGATTAAGTCGAAAATCAAGTATCCTGCGTCAAAAATTGCTTCCATAATATCGGGAATTTGCGGTTTGTATTTTTTGTTTGCCATAATTAAAACTCCTTTTTTTACTTCAGATAACTAACATTCACGGTGTTGTTTCTTGTTTAAACAATCTTCTGCGTTATTGCAGATTTTTTCAAAAATATTCTTGAATGTTGCGATTTCCTCATCCGAAAATCCTTTGAGCACATCGTGGGCAAAACGCTTTTGCGTGTCGATACCCTCGTAGATTATGCTTTTTGCACTTTCGGTCACAAAAATTTCTATGTGTTTTTTGTTGCTTTCGCTTTGCTTCTTTTCAATCAAGCCTTTGTTTTCAAGTGATTTGAGCGAGGTTGAAACATGAGATTTTGTTGATTTGCGAATTTTGACAATGTCTGCCGCCGTATTGAATTCGGGGTTGCCGTGCAAAAACATCAGTATGTCATATTCCATTTGGGTCAAATCATACTTGTCGCAAATCGAACTTGTGAGCGATTCGTAATAGCCGGTAATTGTTTTGTGCCTGTCCCAAAAATGCATATTGCCACTCCTCGTTAATCGTTCTATTTAGAACTATTATAGTATGCGATATATCGTTTGTCAATACATATATTTTTGCGATTGTTGTTATTTGATTAAAAACAGACAGTCAAAATGCTCACTTTCAATTTTAATAATACGATGAATTTTAAATTTTATAGATTTTTTGGTGAAAAGAAAAACAGCACCAATGCTCAATTAAGCATCAGTGCCGTTTCACAAGACTTATATTT
>ERZ791829.260-NODE-260-length-57580-cov-7.014046_pt1 | contig 57580 bp, 69 predicted proteins | sample MGYA00510296_ERZ791829 | MGnify/ENA primary metagenome ERZ791829 (study PRJEB30046, sample SAMN00791973) | human gut metagenome | study: EMG produced TPA metagenomics assembly of the A metagenome-wide association study of gut microbiota in type 2...
GGAGATGGCCCCCATCGCCTTTGACGAGCTGCACACCGCCGCCCCCGCCGAGAGCAGTGCCGACCTGCGCAAACAGGTGCTGGCGGCGCGGGCCATCCAGGCAAAACGCTATGCGGCCCCCGGCTACGAGGGGGTGCACTGCAACGCCCAGCTCAACGCCGGGCAGGTGCGGCGCATCTGCCGCATGACCCCCGGTGCGGAACGGCTGCTCCGCGCCTCCTACGATGCACTGGGGCTTTCGGCCCGCGCCCACGACCGCATTTTGCGGGTGGCCCGCACGGTGGCCGACCTGGCCGGCAAGAGCCTGCTGGACGAGGACTCCCTGCTGGAAGCCCTGCAGTACCGCGCGCAGGAAAAAGTGGAGTTGTGAGCCTTTTTCCACCTACAAAAACACCGGCCCCTCTCCCCGGCAGCGCTGTGCTGCCAAAGGAGAAGGGCCGGTTTATTTTTGTTTGTTTTACGCCGGTGTCAGTGCGATTTTGTTGCGCTATTGTTGTATTTCTGGTTTTCCAGCTGTTCCATCCGCTCGATGAACGCCAACGCGTACCGGGGCAGATAGTTCCCGGCCCGCCAGGCTGCCACCGACTCCAGCGGGAGGGTGCAGTCCCGGAGCGGAAACGCGTTGAACGGCACCGCGTTGTTCAGGTGTTCCAGCAGCTCGCCGCTCAGGAAGCCGATGCCGTACCCGTTGGCGGCCAGCGCCGCGGCCGCCCGGATGTTGCTGCTTTCCAGAATTTCGGCCGGATGCAGGCGGCGGCTCCGCAGCTCCTGTAAAATATACTGGCCCTGCCGCTGGGTCTGGTTCTGCAGCAGCAGGGTCTGCCCCTCCAGCCACTCCCAGGCAAAGCTGCCCTCCCGGGCGGCAGCCTGCTCCAGTGGGTGTCCCTTGCCGAACACGGCGTACATCCGGTCCCGGCGCAGCACCCGGTAGCTCAGACCGGGATGCCGGGCAAAGCTCATAACCATGGGCGGCCTGAAGATCAACACCGATGCACAGGTGCTGGACACCAACGGCAACGTCATCCCCGGCCTGTATGCAGCCGGTGAGACCACCGGCGGTGTGCACGGCGGCAACCGCATCGGCGGCAATGCCGTGTGCGACTTCGTGGTGTTCGGCCGTATCGCCGGCAGCAACGCTTCCGCCTACGCTGCCGAGTAACCCCACTCTGCTCTCTTCTTCTTTCTTCTTTTTGGGATAAGCACAGCGCCCGCCTGCACCGGAACCACTCCGGAAGCAGGCGGGCGCTGTGTTGTTCAGGTTTCGCTCAGGGTCAGTTCGTGGTAGGTCCGGCCGTCCATGGTTTTCCACCGGAAGCAGCCGTTTTCCAACGTCATATAGCTGTGGGCGCTGCCCTCCTTCGGCAGGCTCACCGAGCCGGGGTTCAGGTAGAGGCTGCCCTGCCCGAAGGGCTCCCACGCCGGGATGTGGGTGTGCCCGTGCAGCAGGATGTCGCCGGGGGCCAGCGGCGGCGGGGTCTTGGTGTTGTAGACATGGCCGTGGGTGGCGTACACCAGCCGTCTGCCCACCGGCAGCACGGCATAGTCTGCCAGCATCGGGAATTCCAGCACCATCTGGTCCACCTCGGCGTCACAGTTGCCGCGCACGCAGAGCAGGCGGTCCTTCATGCCGTTGAGCAAAGGCATGACCTGCTTGGGCGCATAGCCCTCCGGCAGGTCGTTGCGGGGGCCGTGGTAGAGCAGGTCCCCCAACAAAAGCAGCCGGTCGGCCTGTTCCCGTTCAAACGCCTGCTGCATCTGGCTGGCATAGAAATACGACCCGTGCAGGTCGGACGCGATCATCCATTTCATGCGGGTTTCTCCTTTTTATATAAGCTACAATTTTATTGTAACCCCTGCACAAAAAATGGTCAAGCCTATAAAAGTCATACTTTTGCACTTAGTCTCCTTGACAATGCCCCGGGGATGTGGTATTCTTCAGTCAATAAAAGCCGTGTGGATTTTTACAGCACTATGCTACTTTTCGCCACACAATGACTTCAAAAAAGCCATTGTGTGGCTTTTTTGCGGCCTTTTTCCATTTTCGATCTGTCAGGAGCGAGAAATCAATGAACGATACCTTTATGAAAGAACGCCCCGTGCTACCGCTGCTGTTGTCCATGGCGCTGCCCAACGTGATCTCCATGCTGGTCAACTCCCTGTACAACATCGTGGACAGCCTGTTTGTGGCGCAGATCAGCGAGGACGCCATGACCGCCCTCTCGCTGGTATACCCCATCCAGAACTTTGCCAACGCCATCGCCATCGGCTTTGGTATCGGCATCAACGCCATGATCGCCCTGTACCTGGGTGCGGGCGACCGCAAAAAGGCCGAGATCGCCGCCACCCACGGCATGGTGCTCAGCCTGCTGCACGGCGTGGTCATCACGGTGGTGAGCATTGCCATCATGCCGGGCTTTTTGCGCCGGTTCACCACCGACGAGAGCCTTGTGGCCTCCGGCATCACCTACTCCACCATCGTGTTCCTGTTTGCCACCATCAATATGGCCGCGCTGGCCTTTGAAAAGATGTTCCAGGCTGTGGGCCGCATGAAGGTGACCATGGTGGCGCTGGTGTTCGGCTGCGCGTGCAACATCCTGCTGGACCCCATCCTGATCTTCGGCCTGGGCCCGGTGCCCGCCATGGGCATTGCCGGTGCAGCGCTGGCCACCGGCATCGGCCAGCTGCTGAACCTGTGCGTGTACCTGTTCGTCTACCTGCACACCGAACTGCCGGTGCGGCTGAGCCGCACCGGCCTGCACCCGGACGTCGCACTGGACGGCAAGCTGTACGCCATCGGCGTGCCGGCCATCCTGAACCTGGCTCTGCCCTCCCTGCTGGTCACCTTCCTCAACAGCCTGCTTGCCGGGTTCTCCCAGAGCTATGTAGTCATTCTGGGCATTTACTACAAGCTGCAGACCTTTTTGTACCTGCCCGCCAACGGCATCGTGCAGGGCATGCGCCCGCTCATCGGCTACAACTACGGTGCCAGGGAGCACGCCCGCGTGAAGAAGCTGTATGAGCTCACCCTGTTCATGAGCATCGCCATCATGGCGCTGGGCACGGTCATCTGCCTGCTGGCCTCCGGGCAGCTCATCGGGCTGTTCACCTCCAACCCCGATACCATCGCCGCCGGTGCCAAGGCCCTGCGCATCATCTGCATCGGCTTTGTGGTGTCGGCAGTGTCCACCACCTCGTCCGGCGCACTGGAGGGCCTTGGCAAGGGCGTGCCGTCGCTGGTGATCTCGCTGTGCCGCTATGTGGTATTCATCCTGCCGCTGGCCGCAGTGCTGTGCGGCCGCCTTGGCCCGGACGGTGTGTGGCACGCCTTCTGGATCACCGAGGTGCTCACCGCACTGGTGGCCTACCCGGTGTACCACCGCGCGGCGGCTCGGCACTGAACCTTTCCGGTCCCTTTTGCAGCAGGCTGCCCGACCCCGGCGGCCTGCTTTTTTGTTGCATTCCCGTCGCCCTGCGGGGCGCATAAATGCAGGGATTTCATTTGACAGCTGCACAGAAATACGGTAGAATAGTTTTTATATTGCGCTGACAAAATGTGTCAGAACGCAAGACTTTACAGAGGATGTGGGACGAATTATGATCGAGACGATCACGGCCGTCAATACGGCGGTCAACAACTTTATCTGGGGCGTGCCCGCCATGGTGTGCATCATTGGTGTGGGTTTGCTTCTGAGCGTGCGCACCGGCTTTTTGCAGATCCGCAAATTCCCGTACTCCATCAAAACCACCATCGGACGCATGTTCCGCAAAAAGGACGCTTCGGACGGTGCCATGACCCCCTTCCAGGCGGTGTGCACCGCACTGGCCGGCACCGTGGGCACCGGCAACATCGCCGGTGTGGCAGGCGCCATTGCCATCGGCGGCCCGGGTGCCGTGTTCTGGATGTGGTGCTCCGCGCTGCTGGGCATGTGCACCAAGTTTGCCGAGGTGACCCTGGCCGTGCATTTCCGTGAGCGCAGTGAGACCGGCGAGTGGGTGGGCGGCCCCATGTATTACATCAAGAACGGTCTGGGTAAGCGCTGGCAGTTCCTGGCATTTCTGTACTCGCTGTTCGGCGTGCTGACCGTGTTCGGCACCGGCAATGCCACCCAGGTCAACACCATCGTGGCCGCTGTGGACACCGCCCTGCTGGAATACGGTGTGGTGGGCAGCGGTTTCCTGAGCACGCTGAACCTCATCGCGGGCATCATCGTGGCCATGCTGGTGGCCATGGTGCTGCTGGGCGGCATCAAGCGCATCGGCAGCGTGAGCGAAAAGCTGGTGCCCTTCATGGCGCTGTTCTACATCGTGCTGGCTGTTGGCGTAGTAGGGCTCAACCTGCCCCGCCTGCCCTATGTGCTGGAGTCCATCGTGGCCGGTGCCTTCAACCCCGCTGCCTTCACCGGCGGCACCATCGGCAGCCTGTTCATCAGCATGCAGAAGGGCGTCTCCCGCGGCATCTTTTCCAATGAGGCCGGCCTTGGCACCGGCTCCATCGCCCATGCCTGCGCTGACACCAAAAAGCCGGTGAAGCAGGGCATGTTCGGCATCTTTGAGGTGTTTGCCGACACCATCATCATCTGCACCCTGACCGCCATGGTCATCCTGTGCAGCGGCACCCCCGTGAACTACGGCACCGCAGCCGGTGCAGAGCTGACCATCTCCGGCTTTACCACCACCTACGGCGGCTGGGCTTCCATCTTTACCGCCGTGGCGCTTTGCTGCTTTGCCTTTTCCACCATCATCGGCTGGGGCCTGTACGGCTCCCGCTTCCTGGTGTTCCTCTGCCACAGCGACAAGGTGGCAAAGCCCTTCTTTGTGGTGTACTCCTTCGTGTCCATTCTGGGCGCGACCGTGGACCTGGGCCTGCTGTGGAGCATCGCCGACACCTTCAACGGCCTGATGAGCATCCCCAACCTCATCGCATTGCTGCTGCTCTCCGGCACCGTGGTCAAGCTGACCAAGGAGTTCTTTGCCTCCGAGGGCTGAGCACCTATTTTTCCCGATACGCAAAAGGACTGCTGCACTGAAAATTGTGCAGCAGTCCTTTTTTCGTGCGCGGCTCCGGAAAATTTTACTTTCCGGGTGTTTTTCTGCAATTTTTATTGCCGCCTGTCCGTATTTAAGGCAAACAGACCGAATTTCGTTGGCAGAATGGAGGGCCCTCTATGGCGATTTTTGAAAAGACCATCCGCAATCAGAAATTCAACACGCTTCTCCGCAAATTGGAACAGGAGATCCCGGACAGCAGCTGGTCTGCCGACCTGGAAGCGGGCAGCGATTTCAAGGAGGGCGAAGCACGGTGCAGTGTCCGCGTGTTTGAGCGGTACAGCATGGTCGGTGGCAACCGCCTGAGTCTGACGCTGACCATGTTCCAGAATGCGGACAGTCCGATCCGGCTGTCCGCCATCACCGCAGGCGGCAGTCAGGCGGTGTTCTTCAAGGTGAACACGCTCGGCGAGGAATCCTTTCTGGAGGACGTCAAAGAGCTTTTGAATGAGATCCTGGAGGAGTAAGATGTTTTACGCTGGATTTGATATGCTGTTCAGCATTCTGTTTCCCATCCTGTTCCTTGTGGTTTTGGGCATGATCCTATACACCATCATCGGAAATATCAGCACATGGAATAAAAACAACCATTCGCCGCGGCTGACCGTTCCGGCAACGGTGGTGGCAAAGCGCACGGAAGTTTCTCGCCACCATACGGACAATACGATGATGCATACGTTCACGACCTATTATGTGACCTTTCAGGTGGAAAGCGGCGACCGGATGGAACTCGAAGTAGATGGTTCGGACTACGGAATGCTTGTGGAGGGCGATATTGGAAAGCTGATGTTCCAGGGCACCCGCTATCTTGGGTTTGAGCGTCGATAAGGCCAGACGGACTGCATTGTCAGCGTCCGCAGCTGCAAAAAAAAGCACCGTACTTCCAACGAAGTACAGTGCTTTTTGGGTGGAGAATAGCGGGATCGAACCGCTGACCGCTTGCATGCCATGCAAGCGCTCTCCTGAACGGTATCGAAACACACCCCCAGAAAATCGTGTGTGAATGGGTATCATTTGGCGTTAATACGATATGGGCGGCAAGCAGCGCATTATGACACTGTATTCAGAAAGCGATTTGGACCTTCCGTTCGGAAAAAACGGAAAATTTTCATTCCAACTTGGGTATACTCCTGTTGTGTCCGACATGAAGAAAATCGTTCGGAAAGCTGCCGCATCGTCTTTCCCCACATGGACGTTAGCCGTATGGGATATGGATACTGCAACATTATATATGTTCAAATACGACAGAAGTCATTGATTTTCTTTGTTTATCTGTGATACCATTCGTTATGAGTCCAATTGCATTGCTCTCTTCGCCTATGGTGGAGACTACAGCTTTCCGAAAAACACAGCGAGGTGACCATTTTTGAAACGTCGAACTTTTCTTGTCTGCACCGCTGCACTTTTTTGCGGTGCATTTCTGGCAGGGGGCTGCACTCAAAAAACTTCTCAGCCTGTCCTTCAGCAAATCGAATACTCCAATTTGGCAGATTCGGATACACAGGCTCTTCTTTCCAATCTTTTGCAGAATGCCGGCGTGTCCGACCTGCGAATACGGACCTTCTTTGATCATGTTCAGAAGTTCAACAATGCCGTGGACCCGGCATGGCTCACCACAGGTTTTGAAAACGCCAAGCCTTTGGATCTGAAATACGATCCTTACTCCATGCAGGACGCATGGACAGAAAAATACGATACCTTCCCCGGCTGGAACTGTCGGATCACCGCTTGTGGGCTGTTCGGTGATTTTATCACTGTCACGGGCAAGGCAGACCTTGACTCAGCCGAGGACACCCTGTTTATGGACTATGAAACACTGGATTCTGACCCGGAATCCCTTTGCGGCGATGAACGGCAAAAGTTTGATGCGCTGTTCGCCCCGGTCAAAACTACCAATACGACCGATATTCCTACCCATTTGAAAACGATTCAGCAGGAATGGAAGAAACGCGGCCTCTCCTTCGTGGAAGATGATAAGATTCGTCTCGTCTCCGTAGTCCTGCACGATCAGTTCTCTGAAACGGACAATTCTCTTATGATCGGTCATGTCGGCGTTATGCTTCCCACATCGGATGCAGTATATTTCGTTGAAAAGGTCGCTTTTCAGGAGCCGTATCGCTTGTTGAAGTTCAAAAATCGAACCGAGTTGAGCGATTATCTGATGCTGAAATACGACAACTCGTGGGGACAGGATACTGCCCACACCTTTATTCTGGAAAATTCAGACCTGATGGACGGCTGGCGCATTCTTGAAGAACAGGAAAATGCAAGCTAAAAGCATCCAATTCATTGGGAGCCGTTCGGTCTGACAGATTATTCGCCCTCTGATACCAAAAAGACGTTGCAGCCTCTCACCCAGAGGCGGCAGCGTCCTTTTTATCTCGGAATGTTTTGTTCGCAGGGGAACTCCGGGCTTATGACAGGGTATGTATAATGTGCAGAGCCATATTAGCATTTTCTTTGTCCACAAACACCTCTGTGACATACTGCGGTTTTATGCCGAGGGTTCCAATTCTTGCTTGATCAAATGTGTTACGTCGATTGACATCTTTAGTTTTGCAATAGAACTTGATTCCCGCAGCCGCCAACGCATCCGTGATGCGATTGCATTGGTAAGGGTCAGAAACTGTTGCAATTAGCGATTTGAAAAAATGCTCTAACATAAAGAGACCTCCTCGTATACACTCTAATCTCGTACAAAGCCATCCGGCACATAATGGTCGCTGTATCCATTCGGAAGTTTCTCCAACGGTTCGCCGTCCACTTGATACTTCAGCTGCATCTTATTTCACAGCCTGTTTCAGCCGCTCCAGATCATCCGCATCCGGATGAGAAAGAGCCTTGTCGAAATTCTCGATCATTGCGTCCAGATTGGGCAGATGAAGTGGCTGCTTTTTCATGTTCTCATATCGCTGGCGTACCAACATCGGCATCTTCCCCTGACACATGAAGCTGCCGATCACCGTGTTGCTGCTGTGCAGATCTTTTTGCACGGTTTTCAGGATCTTGTTAAAATATTCTTCGCTGCCGCCAAAACCAGCGGTACCAAACAAAAACACCTGCTTTCCCCGCAGCTGCTTCAAAAAGACCGAAGAACTCTCATCTGCTTTTCCCTTATCCGTCCAGAAACCCACATAAAGGGTGTCCGCTTCCATGGCGGCAGGGTTCGGGTTGCCAAAATAACAGCACTCTGCCTGCGGCAGACAGCTGTGCAATGTGTCTGCCAGTAATTCCGTGTTGCCTGTTTTACTGCTGAATACGATTGCGTAACTCATAGCTTCTCCTTTGGAGCCGTTGGCTCTCTGATGTTATTTGGATTCTATAATATTTTCAAATGAAACGCAAGAGATTCGGGCAACTTGCGTAATGAGAATTCCAGTCTGAAGTGCGTAGCAGATTGGTCGCGCCCACACAAAACAAGCAAGATGGGAGAAAGCACAATGACTGAGAAGCGTTATCTGAAGTGGTATAATAAAGTCGGCTATGGTTCAGGCGATATTGCGGGCAACGTGCTGAATGCTCATGCAAGTTTCCGTACTTACGCTTCCCGCGAAGAATATCGGACAGGCTCCTCTTCTTTGGCGATGAAGCTGGACGGCATCTGGAAATTCGCCTACGCAAAGAACTACACCAGTGCCATCCCCGGCTTTGAAAAGACGGATTCGGTGTGCTGTTCAAGATCGACGCCGATTACGACACGGTGGAGTGGTACGGAAACGGCCCTGCGGAGACCTACTGGGATCGCCAGCATGGTGCAAAGCTGGGCATTTACCAGAACAAGGTTGCAGACAACATGGCACAGTACCTTGTGCCGCAGGAGTGCGGTGCAAAGACCGCTGTGCGCTGGGCAAAGGTAGTGGACCGCAAGGGTCGCGGGCTGCTGTTTACCGCAGATGCCGCAAAGCCCATGTTCTTCTCTGCGCTGCCCTACACTCCCCATGAAATGGAGAGTGCCAAGCACCCCTACGAGCTGCCCCCGGTCCATTACACGGTCATTCGTGCTATGGGTGAGCAGATGGGCGTTGGCGGCGATGACAGCTGGGGTGCCAATGTCCACCCGGAGTATATTCCTGATGTGACCAAGCCCGTGGAGTTCACCTTTACGTTCCGTGGCATCTGATGATTGCCCGCAAATGAGGTGTTCTCTGTGAAAAAAGCGAAAGATCAGCCTGAATCTGAACCAGCCGAACTAGCATCCCTTGTTGGAGAACGGATCAGAAAGATCTGCAAAGAAGAGGGGTTATCAGCTCAACATTCCCTTCAACTTCGACCTTACGCCGTACATTGAAGGGGATGATGCAGCAGCCTGCTGAAAAACCGGCCTGCAAACATTCCTTTTTGAAAACGGTGTAAAGTCAAAAGTTGGGGGTTGTATAGGAACCGCCTGCAAAAGCCTAAAAACGGTGCAGGCGAAGCAATGCAGCCCCCAAAAACCAGCTTCAGCAAAAAGAAAAGCACCGTACTTCCAACGAAGTACAGTGCTTTTTTGGTGGAGAATAGCGGGATCGAACCGCTGACCTCTTGCATGCCATGCAAGCGCTCTCCCAGCTGAGCTAATCCCCCATAAGCTGGTGTTGATGTGTTGTGTTCCTGACGACGTGTATTATTATACCAGCAAGGTCGTACTTTGTCAACGCCTTTTTTGAATTTTTCCAGAATTATCTGTACAAATTTCCGGCAGGGTCATGCATCCGGATTTTGGGGCGCAGGGCTGTGCGGCTGGAACTGCTGTCACGCCTTTTTCGCGTTGTTCCCGGAGCTGGGCGACCCGCCTGCGTGGACGCGCGACCAGCTGGAAGAGCTGAACGCCCGGAACATCGAGTATAACGGCAAACAATACACCCGGTACGAGATCAACCGTGAAAGATCACAGCAAATGTACGGAGACCCGGAAACATACCTGTACATGGATCCCCTCAAAAAGAACTGAACCACGATGCACCCGCACCGTGGTTTTTTGTTGCCCATTTTCAAGCACTGTGCAAAATTTGCCCAGTGCTTTTTCATGCCGTCTTAGCTCATTCTGGAAGAGCGCCGGTCTCCAAAACCGGAAGCGGGAGGTTCGATGCCTCCAGACGGTGCCATGCTCCCGACATTTGTGTCGGGAACAACCATCGCAGCGGGCGGTGCGTACCCCACCCAAGACCGAATACTGACAGCGAACAGTGTATAAAAACTGTGGTCACACCCAACGAAAGGAGTTTCCACCATGAAATGCGAAGATGTGAAGAATAAGATCCCCGGCATCACCGAGGAGCAGCTGAACTGGCTCATGCAGGAGAACAGCGCGGACATCAACCGGGAGAAGTCTGCCGCCACCGCCCTGCAGACCCAGCTGAACAACGTGAATGCCCAGCTCAAGACCGCGCAGGAGGGCCTCGCCAAGTTCGACGGCAAGAAGAAGCCGGAAGAGTACGAGGCCGAGCTGGCAAAGCTGCAGGCCGACCTGAAGGCACAGGCCGACGGCTTTGCCTTTAACAACGCCATCCTCGGCAAGAAAAGCCACATAGCACGACAACAGCCCTGCGGTTCCGGTGATTCCGGTTCCACGGGGCTGTTTTTGCATTTATTGGTCGATCAGAATGCGGAGTTCCTGCACCACGTCCTGCAGCGCACGGTAAACCCGCTCCACTTCCGAGATATCCATAACACCCGCGGCCTGTATGCGCTTGATATCCTACTGCGCCTTGGCAAGGGCTGCGCAGATCTGCGTACGTTTTTCCTCGGAAATATTCATGATAATCACCATTTTATTTTAAAGTGGGTTCGAGCAAACGAAAAGCACCCGGAAACTTACGTTTCTAGGTGCTATTTCTTGGTGGGCGCGGGTGGATTACGCGAGCCGCGCATCTAAAAAAGCCCCGCAGGGGCTTTTTTCCCCGCCGGACTGTTCGGCGGGTCGATGCTGTTCTCATCCACCCTTGTAGTGCGTTATAAAGTCCGGATAAAACAGAAACTCCAGCGTCATAACAACGCTGGAGTTCTTGGTGGGCGCGGGTGGATTCGAACAACTATTCTTTCGGCCTGTCCATTCCTGCCGTGTCAGAAAATGCAGCATTCAAGCCACTTTTCGAGCACGGCACGGAACGCGCGATGCACCGCCGGAACGGCTCGAACATTAAAAGTGGGTTGCAAAGTGGGTTATTTTTCGGGGCACGGCGCGTACTCGGACAGCACGCCGGAGACGGCCTGCGCGGTGGCGTCATCGCGGCCGGTGACGGCGTGGGAGTACCAGCCGTAGGTGTCCATGCTCTTGCTGTGGCCCACGATGCGGCGCAGCTGGGCGGGCGGCACGGCGTCCTCGATCATGCTCACAAAGGTGTGCCGCAGCTCGTACAGGCTGACCGGCGGGTCGATGCCGTTGCAACGCTGGTAGAACTTCCAGTAGTTGTACAGGCTTTGCTGGTTGGACAGCAGAAACAACGGGTCATCATCCCGCAAGGGGCGTTCCTCTTCCTGCGTGCGCTGCTGCATCTGGGCGCGGATCTCGGCCACAGCCAGAGGGTGCAGCACCACCGTTCGGATGGCATTCTCGTTCTTGCCGCTGGTCTCTTCGTTCTGGCGGTTGATGGCCCGCCCGATGTGCACCCGGTCACCATCCAGATCGCCCACACGCAGGCCCAGCAGCTCACCAGGGCGCAAGCCGGTCATGACCGCGATGCGGTAGGCGTGCACGTTCTCGTCCTGCTCCACTTTTCCACGCACCACACGGGTGTCTGTGGATAAGAGCACCCGCAGACTGTCCGGCTGCAGGATTTTCCGGCCCTTCAGGCGGGCACCCTTCGGCACGGTCAGATCCTCGTCCTCCGGGCGCAGGGAGGTGTATTTATGCTGGCGCGCCCACTTGACAAAGGCCACCTCCACGCCACGGATGCCCTGCAGCGTTTTGCGGGACAGGTTGCCCCGGCTCTTGCGCTTGCTGTCCGGATTCAGACAGCCTTCCTTATAGGAGCGGTTCAGCACGTCCTGCAGCATGCCGGTGGTCAGGTCGCCGATGCGCCGCGCACCGATCACCGGCAGGATGTAGTTGCGCCCGAACTTCTCCACCTGCTCGATGTTGCTGGTGCCACCCGTGGCTTTGACCGAAATCATGTACTCGGCCCACACGTCTGCGCAGCGTTTTGTGGTGCTGCTGATGCCCTCGTCCAGCCAGACGTCCGCCTTGCGGTTCGCTTCGCGCTGGCCTGTCCGGCCGGGCTTAGTGCTGGTAAAGGTGCGGCGCACGCCGTCCTTCTGCACCTTGATCTGCCAGCGGTTCTGGTTCGGCAGCCAGACCGCTGTATTCGTTCGCAATCCCATAAAAATACACCTCCATGGGTACACTTTGACAAGCCTGCCCGGAGGTGGTACAATACAACTGCTGGATTGGATTGTTCCTCGTGAGCAAGCCATTCTTTCACGCCCTGCCGGTTGCCGCCGGTGGGGCGTTTTTGTTTATTCAAAAATCAGGATGCCTTCCGGCCTTCACTCTTGCCGGAAGAGATATAGTGCTCATAGTATTTCTGGTTATCTTCGCCAAAAGCGGCAACCAGATCAGGATTATTTGCTTTGTAGGCGGCAAGGCTAAATGTACTGCTGCCCTGACGGCCCTCCTTCATGCCGCTGTTTACGAAATGCTCCAGATACTTCCACTGGTTATCTCCAAACAGGGCAGCCAGATCGGCGTTGTGCTCTTTGTAATACTGATAATCGTAAACAGGGGCGTATTTGCTGGTCAGCACATAGTAAGGCTGATTCGTCGGGTCGCTTCTGAAGTGACCCGAATACAGGGCTTTTTGATTGACGGTCTCTTTGCTTCCGTCCATATAGATGATATCCGCCTTAGTCACGGCAATCTCGTCGATCGTGCTGTTGTACCAAAGGCAATCCCATTCCACTGCTGCATTGTAAATTGCATTCTGAAGTTCGTCATCTGTCAGATAAGTAGTGGAATCCAACTGACCCTGCGTCTTGGAATGATCAATCACGGACAGAACAGAGGACGGAGTGTAAGAATCAGCATAATAGGCATTACCGTCCTTGTCCAAAAAGATTCTATGCCCGTTGCGCTCTTCTGCGCCAAAGTAATAGTTCGTTGCAAGCTGCTGCTGTGCCTGGAACGGTCCAAAATCCCCCATGGACGCGGGAGAAGTCACCGTGTTTGCGACCGTTCGGTCAAATCTTGTCGGAGCAATCGGCCCTACTACCTGGGCCGTCACCGTCGAACGGCCGCTGATCGTGCAGGAAGTTCTATCACCGACCGCATTAAGCGGAACCAGCGTGAACGTAACGTATTTAATGGTTTTGTTTGAATTATTCCGGAAGCAGACCGTGGGGCTGACGCCGTCAAAATCGTCTACCGTAAAATAGACGTCGGTGAGCTCGACCGCAGGCTTTGCCGCAAAGGCACCGCATGCGAGAATCGTCATCAGCGTCAGTGTAAAAACAACGCCTAAAAGCCTTTTTACTGACTTTTTCATGATTCTCTCCTTTTTTCTGTTGAAAAAATCCCAGATTTCTGCGATTTTTTCGTTTGTTTTCAGTTGTCAAAAGTTGTTGCAATTAACGCCGAATGGTTGTATAATGTTCTTGGACATAAAACCGAATCGGAGGATTGCCACATGACACGACAAGATTACATCAATGCCATTCTGAAATTGCTGGAAAAAGCCGATTTCCGCCAGCTGCGACTTGTGTGGGTGTACGCAAGCCACCTGATCGGATGAGCCGCCAGCCACCATGCGAGGGAAGCCTTTACGGGCTTTCCTCTTTTTTTTGCGTCAGTTTTTCGGCCATGCGTTCCAGCAGTTCCCAGTCTGCCGGGCTCAGGCCTGCCAGCATTTCGATAAAACGCTTTTTAAAGGTGTCGCTGTCATCCTTGGTCAGGTCAGCCAGAAAGGCCGCCACCTGCTCGGACTGGGTGTCCTGCACGAACATTTCGCCCTCACCGGTGCGCAGCCATGCTTCCCGGACGCCGAACTTATCACAGATGTCTTTAATAGTACGGTCGCTGGGTTCAACGACATTAACCTCGTAGCTGCCGACGGTGTTCCGTTTAAGGTTCAGCCGGTCAGCAAACTCTTGTTGAGTCAGCTTTTCATTTTTTCTAACTTTTTTAATTCGTTCGCCTATCGTCATTTTGTTCACCTCCTTCGCCATCATTATAGCAGGTACAAATCAGAACGTCAAGACGTTTTGTTGGAAAAATCAACAAATACGCTCTTGACAAATGTTGTTTAATGACTTATACTTGTTGTGCAGTCAACAAATCGTTGCTGATTGCACCAACCAAGTCAACCCGAAGGGAGGTGAAGAAGATGAATCACTATCCCCGCACACCGGAAGAACAGGAACGGCTTAACAAGAAGATGCAGGAACTCGACCAGAAGATGCTGGAGGAAACCGAGCGATACTATGCACGCCTTGACCTGAAATACGGTATTGCTTTCGCTCTGTCCATCATTGCGCTGCTCATCAACGTCATCAACCTTTTAAGGCTGTAGCAATGGCAACAAGCAGGCTCAAAACCGACAAACTAAGAGCAATGTTGGCACGCCTTTCAGTTTTTGTGAAATGCTTTTGTTCTTCCAGAGCAACACGGCCACCAGCATTGATCTGGTAGGTATACTCCGGTTCTTCGTACTCATACCGGAACGCATCTTCATCTTCATATCGAAAGACCATATTCTTATCCGTCAGCCATTGCATGGTTTCAAAGTTGACGGTCATGCCGTACTTTCCCATCTGATAAATAGAAAGAGCCTCATCCTGATGCTCGTTCAGGAATTCCAGAACCTTCAGCGTTTTTACGTCCAGCATTTGCAACGCTCCTTTCTCTGCAAGTATACCGCAGAAGGGAGCACCCAACAACCCACCCGATGATGGCTGCATGGCAGCGGCCGAAACCATTCCGGTGACGCCGCCGGGATGGTCGTGGGAGCCACCCACAGAAAGGAGTGCTTAGTATGGCACGCAAGAACAATTCCCTGGACCCCGCCATGTATGGCCTGACGCAGCAGGACGTAGAGCGCGTGATCCGCATCCACTCCATGTGCAAGGACATGGACGAGGACGCATTCGAGCAGATGGAGACCGCTGCGGCATCCATCAATCTGGTGGCCAGTCTGAAAAAGCTGGACAGCCGCCCCGTGGCATGAAAGGAGGACTGACCCATGGCAAAGAAACAGTTTCTGAAACTCCGGCGGCTGGCCGAAGATCAGGACATCACCACGGATGAGCTGGCCGCAAAGGCGGGCATCGTGCCCCGCACGCTGCGCAAGCGCTTTGCCGCGCCGGAGAGCTGCGGCACATGGAACTGGGAAGAGATTGACGGCATCTGCCGCGCGCTTCACATCCCGCAGGAGCAGATTGGAGAGTATTTCTTCCCCGCCGTCGAGAAAGGAGAAACTGCATGAAAATCAAATCCACCGTTTTGCAGGTGCTGGCAGCCGCCAGTCTGGGCGCGGGCCTGCTGTATGCCCTGGGCATTGAGGGCACCGCGCAGGTGGGCGGCACCATCTCGGACAGCCAGTTCATCACCGCCATGGTGCTGATTTTGGCGGCCCTTGCCCTGATGCGCATCAGCTTTGCCGTGCAGGACGCCGAGGAGCAGGCCCGCCGGAAAGTCCACAAGGAGCCCCAGAATACCGTGAAGAGCCGGAAGAAGGTGGGCTGATGCTGAAAAAGAAGCTCATCAACCTGCTGTACACTCTGGCGCTCTACGCAAAGGACAAGCTGCTGGACGCCGAAATTTGGGCGCTTAAGTGCACTGTCCGGACGCTTGAGGCACAGGGCAGAATCCTCGACCGTGTCCTTAAGCTCACAAAGGAGGCCGACGCATGACCGCCAAGGAGTACGTCGAGAGCCTGCAGCAGAAGTACGGGCAGCTCTGCCAGCAAGACAGCAATGCTATGACAACGACCCGCTGGGCGTCTGAGCTTTACAAGCTCGAAGCACGAATTGAGGTCTATGTTCTTGTGCTTGAGGACTTGGAAGGTGTGCTGCGGCTCATGGAGGACATCCCCCATGGCTGACTTTGTCAACAATGCCTTTTGGTATACGGTCTGGGACGCCAAGAGCGGTGACCTGCTGGCCAGCGGCACGGCTGCCATGTGCGCCCGGCGGCTGGGCTACGCCAGCGCCAACAGTTTTGCCGCTTCCGTCTGCCACTGGCTCAAGGACGGCAGGCAGCACGTCAAGTACATTTGCCAGCGGGAGCTCATCCCGCGCAGCGAGGTGGACAGCCTGCCCCGCACAACAAAAAGGCCCGCCCGTGTTCGCAGCACGGACGAGCCAAGGGGGTGATAGGTATGGACAACGCTATCACCCCGAAGAATAACACACTTTGGAGGTTTTTACAAGAAAATGCTGACAGAAAAGCAGAAAAGTCTGCTGCAGTACATCAAGAATGTGCCCGAATGGCACTCCGGCCTGATCTATGAGCAGCTGGCCGCACTGAACAAAGCGGCCGCAGCACTCTCCATGGCCGCAAGTAATCTGGAGCGTGGCTTTGCCGACGGAGTCCTGCGCCCGGATCGGTATTATATCGCAGATCCGGACTACCAGAAGGACTGCCGCACCGAGATTCTCGGCCGACCCGCAAGAGAATTGGGCCAGGCACTGGCGGCACTGGAGATCCTCGGCGTTTTATCGGACGCACGCTCCATGGATTTCCAGCACGACGTCCGGTTTTTGCACGATCTTACCTACATCGAACTGGAAAAGCTCTGCGTCAAACATGGTTATACAACGGAGGAACCACAATGAAAGGTATTTTGATCGAGCCGGGCAAGTCCCCGGAAGTCACCTCTCTGCCGGACACCCTGCAGGGCATCGAGGCCCGTCTGCAGTGCCCCTGTGAACAGAAGGTTTTGCCCCGCACGCCGGCAGTGCTGGTGTACGGCATTTATGGCAGAGGTTTGTGCCGTACATATCGCGGCCAGAACATCTACGGCCCCATCCTGTGCTATGGCTGGCGGAACAACACCCTGCAGCCGCTGAGCAAGGACCTGCAGGCCGAGATGCTCGACCGGCTCAAGGAAACGGAGGTGCGGGTATGATGCCCTCCAAACTGGACGCAGCCGCTGCGCTGGAAAGCATGGACAGCATGGACGCTCTGCAAAGCAAGCCCCTGACCATGATCCCGGACGAGATCCGCCCGGCGTTCGATTACTCCGGGCTGGATGCACAGACGGTGGATGACCTGCACTTTGCAGAAAAGGAGTACCAGCACGGCAAAAAGCTGGCCGAGCGCGGCCTTGTCCACATGGGCAATGCCATTGCCGCCGCCCATGATGCACTATGTGGCACCGTTGTCCAACAATTGGACAACGGTGAAGATGGAGCTTGTCGCACAATGCGAAAAGCTCGAAATAACCAGCACAGCGAAGATACGTTCAAAAGCTGGTGCCTGTCTATCGGCATCACCAAGGATAGTGCCTACCGACTGCTGCAGGTCTCTGCTCTGATGGACGGCAGCAGCCCCCGCCAGCGGGCCATTCTGGAAGCCCTGCCGCCCACCTTGCTGTACGCCGTGGCAAAGCCCAGCGCCCCGGTGGAGCTGGTGGAGAAGGTCAAGAACGGTGAGGTTTCCACGAACAAGGAGTATCAGGACCTGCTGGCCCAGATCAAAGCCGAGAAAGAGCGGGCCGATGCTGCCGAGGCTGAGCGGGACAAGCTGCTGGGTGCCCAGAATCGGGCTGCCTGGGCGGAAAGCCACATCCAAGATGTCGAAGCCCAGCGGGATGCCGCCCTTGCGGACGTGCAGGGTCTGACCGAGCAGAACGCCAAGCTCCAGCAGAGTTACCACGATGCGGACGAAAGCCGCATTGCCGCCAATCTCCAGCGCCAGAAGGCCGAAGCCGAACGCGACAAGGCCGAAGCCCGTGCCAAGGATGCTGAGAATCAGCTGGCCGGGGCCCGGCAGGTGGCAGAGGCCGCAAAGCTGCGGGGCGACAAGCTCAAGGCCGAGAACGACGCGCTGAAAAGTCAGCCCATCACCGCCGTGGTGGACAAAGAGGAGACCCGGCGGCAGGCAAAAGAAATGGCCGACGCCATGAATGCCGAGCTACAGGAAAAACTGGACGCCGTCACCGGGGACGCCGAGCAGGACGTCCGGAACGCTTACGACAGCGTCCTGCTGGCCAGCCGGGCCATGCTGAACACCTGGCAGATGGTAAAGCCGCAGTTCCGCAAACTGCCGCAGGAGCAGCGGGAAGCCGTCGCCAATCAGCTCATCCGTACACTGGGACAAATTCAAGGGGAGGTATCACAATGTCTGTAAAGATCACGGCGCTGGAAGCCGAGAACGTCAAGCGCATCAAGGCGGTGGCCTTTACGCCGTCGCCCACCGGGCTCACCCTCGTGGGCGGCAACAACAATCAGGGCAAGACCAGCGTGCTGGACGCCCTGGCGTGGGCACTGGGCGGGGAGCGCTTCCGCCCGGACGCCGCCCAGCGGGACGGCGCGGTCGCCCCGGCGCACCTCAAAGTTACCCTGTCCAATGGCGTGATCGTAGAGCGCAAGGGCAAGAACGCCAGCCTGACCGTCACCGACCCTACCGGGCGGCGCAGCGGCCAGCAGCTGCTCAATGCGTTCGTGGAGCCGCTGGCCCTCGATCTGCCCCGCTTCATGGAATCCACCGACAAGGAAAAAGCCGACATCCTGCTGCGCATCATCGGCGTGGGGTCCGAGCTGCAGGTCAAAGATCTGGAGATCAAGGGCCTGTACGACAAGCGCACCTTCACCGGCCAGCTGGCCGCCCAGAAAAAGCACTTTGCCGAAGAACTGATCTCCTACCCGGAAGCCCCGGACGAACCGGTCAGCGCGTCCGACCTCATCCGTCAGCAGCAGGACATCCTTGCCCGCAACGGCGAGAACCAGCGCAAGCGCCGGCAGGCGCAGGAGCTGACCCGCAAGCGGGATGAGGCCATGGCCGAGATGCAGCGGCTGGATGAGCGCATCGCCGAGCTGACCGCCCGGCGGGAGGAAGTGAGCAAGAAGCACACGGCATTGTTCGTGCAGGCGATGGAAGCCAGTAAATCCGCCGAGCAGCTGCAGGATGAATCCACCGCCGAACTGGAAGCGTCCATCCGGGACATCGAGGAGACCAACCGCAAGGTGCGTGCCAACCTCGAAAAGGCCCGCGCCGAGGACGAGGCCGCCCAGTACGCCAGCGACTACGACAAGCTGACCGGCCAGATCGAGGACAAGCGTGCCGAGCGCATGGCCCTGCTGAACGGGGCCGACCTGCCCCTGCCGGGCCTCAGCGTGGAGGACGGCGTCCTTACTTACAACGGCAAGCGCTGGCGGGACATGTCCGGCAGCGACCAGCTGCGGGTGGCCACGGCCATCGTGCGGCGGCTGAACCCGGACTGCGGTTTCGTGCTGCTGGACAAGCTGGAGCAGATGGACCTGACCACCCTGACCGAGTTTGCAGCCTGGCTGGAAGCCGAGGGCCTGCAGGCCATTGCCACCCGCGTGTCCACCGGCAGTGAGTGCCAGATCATCATCGAGGACGGCATGGTCAAGGGCACCGAGCCGCCCGCCGAAAAGCCCCAGCCCGCAAAGAACTGGACGAAAGGAGCGTTTTAAATGAGCAAGTATGCAGTGACAAGCGGCGTGCAGGCTGCGCCGGTCAAGACCGTGCTGTATGGGCCGGAGGGCATTGGCAAGAGCACCTTCGCGTCCCACTTCCCGGATCCGGTGTTCATCGACACCGAGGGCGGCACCAAGCGGCTGAATGTGGCCCGCCTGCCCCAGCCCACCAGCTGGGCCATGCTGCTGGACGAGGTGGCCGAGGTGCGCAAGGGCAATGTGCCCTGCGGTACGCTGGTGCTCGACACCGCCGACTGGGCAGAGCGCCTGTGCATTCAGGCCGTGTGCGCCCGCGCCAAGGTGAACGGCATCGAAGATTTCGGTTACGGCAAGGGTTACACCTACGCCAAGGAAGAGTTCGCAAAGCTGCTGGACGCGCTGGAAGAGGTGCTCAACGCCGGGCACAACGTGGTGATGCTGGCCCACGCGGCCATCACCAAATTCGAGCAGCCGGACGCCGTGGGCAACTATGACCGCTGGAGCATGAAGACCTCCAAACAGGTGGCCCCGCTGCTGCGGGAGTGGTGCGACATGCTGTTGTTCGCCAACTACAAGACCGTGGTGGAAAAGGCGGGCAGCAGTCCCAACGCCAAAAACAAGGCCAGCGGCGGCCGCCGGGTGCTGTACACCACCCATCACCCCTGCTGGGACGCCAAAAACCGCTTTGGCCTGCCGGAAGAGGTGCCCTTTGACTACGCATCCATTGCAGCCTGCATCCCCGGAAGCAGTGCCCCAAAGGCTCCCTCTCAGAGGGAGCTGGCACCGCAGGTGACTGAGGGAGTTCCCGCCCCGAGCGCCGAGGCCGACATCCTGCCCAGCCCCGCACCGCAGCCCCAGCCGCCCCGCGAGGAAGTGCCGCCCGCTCTGCTCACGCCGGACCTGATCGCGCTGGGCGTGCCGGAAAAGCTGGCCCCACTCATGAGCGCCAACAACGTCACCCCGGAAGAACTGCAGGCCGTTGTGGGCCAGCGCGGGTATTTCCCGGAGGACATGCCCATCCGGGATTACCCGGCTGATTTCGTAGAGGGCTGTCTGGTGGCCGCATGGCCGCAGGTGCTGCAGATGATCCTGGACGGCCGTGACTTACCGTTTTGATAAGGCTCCCTCTTAGAGGGAGCTGTCAGCACCGTCAGGTGTTGACTGAAGGAGTTTTTTTGAAGGGAGAACTTACTTATGAATGACATGAACAACGAAGGCCGCGCATTCGGCTGGGATGACGAATTTACCAACGAACAGCAGGAGTTCGTCCTGCTGCCGGAGGGGGATTACCCCTTTGAGGTCACCGGCATGGAGCGTGCCCGCTATGAGGGCGGGGCCAAGCTGCCGCCCTGCTCCATGGCAAAACTGACCCTGCGCATTTATGGCGGAGCCAAGGGCGACACCACCGTGACCCACCGCCTGTACCTGCATACCAAGACCCAGGGTCTGCTGGGCGCGTTCTTTGAGAGCATCGGCCAGTGCAAGCGCGGCGAGACCTTCCGCCCCCGCTGGAACGAGGTGGTGGGCAGCAAGGGCCTGTGCCGCCTCGGCATCCGGGAGTACACCAAGCAGAGCGGCCCCCACGCAGGCGAGACCGGCCAGAGCAACGAGGTGACCCGCTTCCTGCCGCCGCCGGAGCCCACGGCCGCGCCTGCCCACGGCTGGACACAGGGGGCGTTTTAAATGGCAAAGACGCAAGCCCTGCGCCCCTACCAGCAGGCCGCACGGGATGCCATCCACACCGAGTGGGAGAACGGCCATGCCCGCACCCTGCTGGTGCTGCCCACCGGCACCGGCAAGACCATCGTGTTCGCGTCGGTGGCCGCCGATCAGGTGCGTGCCGGCGACCGGGTGCTCATTCTGGCGCACCGGGGCGAGCTGCTGGAACAGGCTGCCGACAAGCTGCAGCGTTCCACCGGCCTTGTCAGCGCCGTGGAAAAGGCCGAATCCACCTGCCTGGACAGCTGGTTCCGGGTGGTGGTGGGCAGCGTGCAGACCCTGCAGCGCACCGCCCGGCTGGAACGCTTCCCGCAGGATTATTTCGGCACCATCATCATCGACGAGGCCCACCACGCCATCACCGACGGTTACCGCCGCATCCTGGACTACTTCAGCGGGGCCAAGGTGCTTGGCGTCACCGCCACGCCGGACCGCGGCGACATGCGCAATCTGGGCGAGGTGTTCGACAGCCTGGCCTTTGAGTACAAGCTGACCGACGCCATCAAGGAGGGCTATCTGTGCAAGATCATGGCCCAGACCGTCCCGCTCCAGCTGGACATCTCGTCCGTGACCATGAGCGGCGGCGACTACGCCGTGGGCGACCTGGGCACAGCCCTTGATCCGTATTTGGAGCAGATCGCCGCCGAAATGGCTCGGCGCTGCAAGAGCCGCAAAACGGTGGTGTTCCTGCCGCTGATCAAGACCAGCCAGAAGTTCCGGGACCTGCTGAACACCTACGGCTTCCGGGCTGCCGAGGTCAACGGCCAGAGCGACGACCGCAGGCAGGTGCTGGCCGACTTCGACGCCGGCAAATACAATGTGCTGTGCAACTCCATGCTGCTCACCGAGGGCTGGGACTGCCCCTCCGTGGACTGCGTGGTGGTGCTGCGGCCCACCAAGGTGCGCAGCCTGTACAGCCAGATGGTGGGGCGCGGCACCCGCCTTTCCCCGGGCAAGACCGACCTGCTGTTGCTGGATTTCCTGTGGATGACCGACAAGCACGAGCTGTGCCGCCCGGCAGACCTGGTCTGTGAGGACCGCACTGTGGCCCGCCAGATGACCGAGCATCTGGCCGAGACCGGCTGCCCGGAGGACATTGAAGAAGCTGCCGCACAGGCCGGCGAGGACGTGGTGGCCCAGCGGGAAGAAGCCCTTGCAAAGCAATTGGCCGAGCAGCGCCGCAAAAAGGCAAAGCTGGTGGACCCGCTGCAGTACGAGATGAGCATCCAGGCCGAAGATCTCTCCGGCTATGTGCCCGCTTTCGGGTGGGAAGCCGGGCCGCCCAGCGACAAGCAGACCGCCGCGCTGGAAAAGCTGGGCATCCTGCCGGATGCGGTGGAATCGGCGGGCAAGGCGGCCCTGCTGCTGGACCGGCTGCACAAGCGCCAGACCGAGGGCCTGACCACGCCCAAGCAGATCCGCCTGCTGGAACGCTACGGCTTCCGGCATGTGGGCAGCTGGAGCTTTGACGCGGCCAGCCGCATGATCAACCGCATTGCAGCCGGCGGCTGGCGCGGCGTGCCCAAGGGCGTGGACCCCAAAACCTTCACGCCTGACGCACAGCCCGCCGTGCCGACGGACTTTGGATGGTAACGCACATGGAACATGAAAACGATCTCAAAGAAGCGCTGGAATTTCTCAGCCCGTCCGCCCTGACCTATGACGAGTGGGTGGCGGTGGGCATGGCCCTCAAGGACGGCGGCCTGCCGGTCACCGTCTGGGAGCAGTGGAGCACCCGGGACGCCGGCCGCTACCACAAGGGCGAGTGCGTCAAAAAATGGGAGAGCTTCCACGGCGGCGGGGGCAGCCCCGTCACGGTGAGCAGCATCTTCCAGATGGCCTACTCCCACGGGTGGAGCGGCCCGGCGGGCCATGCGCTGGACTGGAACGACGACATTGCCGCAGGCCCCGGCGCACAGCCGGAGGGCCGCGTGGTGGACCCGCGCTGGGTGGAAGCCCACGAGCTGGCCTTGCCGGAACAGTGGGACCCCGCCGACCAGCTGAAGCGCTACCTGCGGGCCCTGTTCGAGGCGGACGAGTATGTGGCTTACGTCACCGAGAGCTTCATGGCGGATGACCGCCGCCGCCCCACAAGGGGCTGCTGGGACCGCACCGCCGGGCAGCTCATCGCCGAGCTGGACCAATGCGGCGGGGACCTGGGCAAGGTGGTGGGCGACTGCGACCCGGAGGTGGGCGCGTGGATCTGCTTCAACCCCGTGGACGGCACCGGCCGCAAAGACGCCAACATCACCGCCTATCGCTATGCCCTTGTGGAATGCGACAACATGGAGCTGGGCAAGCAGCAGGCCATCATCCGGCAGCTGGAACTGCCCTGCGCGGCCCTCGTCTACTCCGGCGGCAAGAGCGTCCATGCCATCGTCAAGGTGGATGCCCCGGACTACACCGAGTACCGCAAGCGGGTGGATTATCTCTACGCCGCCTGCCAGAAGAACGGCCTGACCATCGACCAGCAGAACCGCAATCCCTCCCGCCTGAGCCGGATGCCCGGCATCCCGCGCGGCAGCCAGAAGCAGGTGCTGCTGGAAACAAACATCGGCAAAAGCTGCTGGGACGAGTGGCGGGACTGGCTGGAAGCCGAGACCGACGAGCTGCCGGACACCGAGAACCTTGCCGCCGACTGGGCCAGCCTGCCGCCGCTGGCCGACCCGCTCATCTTCGGGGTGCTGCGCAAGGGCCACAAGATGCTGCTGGCAGGCCCCAGCAAGGCCGGCAAGAGCTTTGCCCTCATCGAGCTGTGCATCTCCATTGCCGAGGGCAAACCGTGGCTGGGGCAGTTCAACTGTGCACAGGGCAAGGTTCTGTACATCAATCTGGAACTGGACCGGGCGTCCTGCCTGCACCGCTTCAAGGATGTGTATGCGGCCCTCGGCCTTGCGCCGGAGAACCTTGCAAACATCGACATCTGGAACCTGCGCGGTGCGTCCGTGCCCATGGACAAGCTGGCCCCCAAGCTCATCCGCCGGGCCCAGAAAAAGGGCTACATGGCCGTGGTGCTGGACCCCATTTATAAGGTAATCACCGGCGACGAGAACAGCGCCGACCAGATGGCCAAGTTCTGCAACCAGTTCGACCTGGTCTGCCGGGAGCTGGACTGCGCCGTCATCTACTGCCACCACCACAGCAAGGGTGCCCAGGGCGGCAAACGCAGCATGGACCGTGCGTCCGGCTCCGGTGTGTTCGCCCGTGACCCGGACGCCATGCTGGACATGACCGAGCTGGTGCCTACCGATGCCATCCGCCAGCAGCTGCACAATAAGGCCGCCTGCCGGGTCATCAAGGCCATGCTGGACAAGCGCGGTCATGCGGACGCCTACGGCCCGGACGATACCCTCAGCAAGAGCCGGATGCTGGCCGTGGCCAAGGAGTGCCTGGGCCTGGCCGACCTGCGGGCCATTGACGCCGAAGTCGCCGCCGCCCAGAAGCAGGCCGACGGCATGACTGCCTGGCGCATCGAGGGCACGCTCCGCGAGTTCGCCCGCTTTGACCCGGTGAACCTCTGGTTTGACTACCCGGTGCACAAGCCGGACAGCGGCCTGCTGGAAGATCTCCAGCCGGACGGTGATTTCCGCACACTGGGCAGCCGCGGCGCATCCAAGCGCTGGGGTGATAAGGCCAAGGTGACCAAGGACAAAAAAGCCGAACTGGATAACGCCTACGAAGCCTGCACACTGGACGGCGAAGTGACCGTCTACGCCATGGCCGAGTATATGGACCTGAAGCCCCGCACCGTCAAGACCCGCCTGAAGGATGACGGGCGGTTCTGGATCGACGGTGAGAAAGTTGGACGCAAGGAACCCGGCAGCAACGGTTAAACGATTTGTAATTTTTGCAATTACAGTTTGTTGTAAAAATGCAGTTATAGCCGCTATTTTGCACGACACGAAAAACTGCAATTTTGCAGTTATAGCCGCTATGACTGCAGATTTTGCAGTGCAACATAGCCTATATATAATAGCTAAAACTGCAACTGCAATTGTGATGGGGTTTCCCGAAGGATGGGGCGACCACAGCCCCCATCCATTCGGAGACCCTCCCCATCACGTTGGCGAACTGAAAAAAGAAAAACGAGGTGAACCCCATGTACACGCAATTCTTTATCCCCATGCAGCCGCCCACCACCACCCACAACGCAAAGCAGCTGCACGCTTACATGAAGGGCGGCAAGCCCTGCGCCGTGCTGCACGACAGCCCGGAACTCAAAGCCACCCGTGCCAAGCTCCATGCCCATCTGGCACCCCACGCCCCGGCAAAGCCCATCCCTGCCGGCAGACCGGTGCGCCTGCTGGTCAAGTGGTGCTTCCCCTCCGAGGGGCGCAGGAACGGTGCGTGGCGCACCAGCAAGCCGGACACTGACAACCTGGAAAAGGCCCTCAAGGATGAGATGACCCGCCTGCACTTCTGGGACGACGATGCCCAGGTGTGCAGCGAGATTGTGGAGAAGTTCTGGTCGGACCCCTGCGGGGTGTTCGTCCGGGTGGAGGAGCTGGCATGACCTACGAAGAGAAAAGACGCTGGCTCAGTCGGTACGGGGACGCTATGGTAAAGGCCAAGCACCTGCGAGATGATTTAGATGAAGCAGAACGTGACACCGGTTGTACCACGCAGCAACTGACCGGAATGCCGGGCGGCAGCGGTGATGGGCAGAGTCTGGCACGAACAGTAGAACGTATTGAACGAGCCGAGAAAGCCTTGAATGCACAGATCATGCTGTGTGATGATCTCCACGCCGAACTTATGGCCCGACTGGAGGATGTGGACGACCCGAAGGACTACGAGGTCCTGCGGCTGAAGTATCTCCGCTTTCAGGACTGGGAGCAGATTGCACAGAAGATGAGCATCTGTGTACGGCAGGTTTACCGTCATCACCGTAAAGGTGTGGATGCTTTGGAACTGTGACAGATGTCAGTAAAACGTCAGTACGACGTCAGTGACATGTCTTTGATTTCATGATAAAATAGTATCATCGCAAGAGCCCGCAGGAAAGGTTTACTCCCTTCAATCCTGCGGGCTTTGTGCTGCCCGGCTGCGACAGGGGAACACACATTTACTCACCCAACAGCCTGAATGTACCAGCCGGGCCTTTTTTGATATTTTCCGCCGTCCGCAGGGGCGGCTTTTTTCATACCCCCGGGGCCTGCAAAGACCCCCGGGGTCATTTTGTACCCCGGCCTTTCAAAACACCCCCTGCCTGCAAAAGGCCTCCTCCCCCTTGAGGAGACCGGCAGGCAGCACACCCCAAGGAGCTGCCCATGGCAAAGACTGTTGCACGCCCGGATCGGGACGGCACCCACCGGCTGGCGTTTGAACGCAACAAGAAAAAGATCTACGCCACCCAGACCGTGTGCGGCATCTGCGGCAAGCCTGTGGATTTCAGCTACAAGTTTCCGCATCCGCTTTCGCCGTGCATCGACCACATCATTCCGGTGGCCAAGGGCGGCCACCCCAGCGACCTCGCCAACCTGCAGCTGGCGCATTTCTGGTGCAACCGGCAGAAGAGCGACAAGCTGTTTACGCCTGTGGAGCAGCAGACGGAGCCGGATGCAGATGCCTCCATGGCCCTGCCGCTGAGCACCGACTGGACGGCGTACCGCAGCCGCTGAGACGGCCCGCAGCGCCGCCGGGACACGCACGCAGGGACGGGGGGCATCCCCCTCCCAGGGGGCCCTCTGACCTTCCCAGACCGTACTGTGAATATTTTCTCGTGAAAGGAGAATCCACCGCCCATGACCGACCTGAAAGGCATGGCCTATCTGCGCCGCCGCCTGAACCAGAAGCGCAGCCGAGTGCTGACCCGCTACAAGTATTACGAGATGAAGAACGCCGTAAAGGACTTTGGCAAGGTCACCCCGGATGAGTTCCGCTTTTTCAGCGAGACGCTGGGCTGGTGCGGGAAAGCTGTGGACGCTCTGGCCGACCGGCTGGTCTGGCGGGAGTTCCGGGATGATAACTTTGACCTGAACTCCATCTACCAGATGAACAACGCAGACACCCTGTTTGACAGTGCCGTGCTGTCGGCCCTCATTTCCAGCTGCTGCTTTCTGTACATCAGCCCGGACGGCAGCGGCTACCCCCGGCTGCAGGTCATCGACGGCGGCAACGCCACCGGCATCCTGGACGAGGTAACCGGCCTGCTCACGGAAGGATATGCCGTGCTGTCCCGTGATCCGGAGACGGACAAGCCCCTGCTGGAGGCCTACTTCACGGCGGACAGCACCTGGTATTACCCCGACGGCCAAAAGCCGTATCAGGTGCCAAACCTCGCACCGGCCCCGCTGCTGGTGCCCGTCGTATACCGCCCGGATGCCAAGCGGCCCTTTGGCCACAGCCGCATCTCCCGTGCCTGCATGGGCCTGCAGCAGGGTGCCCTGCGCACCCTCAAGCGCAGCGAGATCAGCGCCGAGTTCTATTCCTTCCCGCAGAAATATGTGCTGGGCACCTCCAACGACGCCGAGCAGATGGACAAGTGGAAGGCCACCATCTCCAGTTTTCTGGAATTCACCAAGGACGAGGACGGCGACAAGCCGGTGGTGGGCCAGTTCACCCAGCAGAGCATGAGCCCCTACACCGAGCAGCTGCGCACATTTGCCGCCCTGTTTGCAGGCGAGACCGGCCTGACGCTGGATGATCTGGGCTTCGTCACCGACAACCCCTCCAGCGCCGAGGCCATCAAGTCCAGCCACGAGAGCCTGCGCCTGGCGGCCCGCAAGGCACAGCGCACCTTTGGCAGCGGCTTCCTGAACGCCGGGTATCTGGCCGCCTGCATGCGGGACGGCATCGCCTACCAGCGTCAGCAGCTCTACCTCACCCGCCCGGTGTGGGAGCCGGTGTTCGAGCCGGACGCCGCCACCCTGTCCGGCATCGGGGACGCCGTGGGCAAGATCAACACAGCCATCCCCGGTTATTTCGGTGCGGAGAACCTGCGGGACCTGACCGGCATCCGCTCCGAGAGCTGAGGAGGCACCCATGGCCGACAAGGACATTGCCCCGGAGCTGCTGGAGCGCATCCGGGCCGACTTCCGGGCGCTGCTGGGCGACGCAAAGCCCGCCGCCGACACCTACGCTGCCGCTGCGGATTACGCCGAGCTTGTGGGCAGCGCCCTGGCCGAGGCCTTCCGCCGCAACCTGACCGCCGACGCCCTGCCGGACGGCAGGCTGTACTGGAACATTGCCGACCGGGTGGTGCGCCCCCTGCTGGAAGAGGAGCACCTGCTGGTGGCGGACGCTTCCGCTGCCGTGCAGCAGGCACTGAACCAGCAGGCAAATCTCGGCATTGCCCCGCAGCGGGCCGTGCTGCCCACCGACGCTGTGGACGACCTGCTGAACAAGGTGTCCACGGCGGAGCAGTTTGCGGATGTGGCGTGGGCACTGGACGAGCCGGTGCGTACCTTCTCCCGCATGGTGGTGGACGACACCCTGAAACGCAACGTGGATTTTCAGGGCAAGGCCGGGCTGCGGCCCCGTGTCATCCGCACCGCCGAGAGCCACTGCTGCAAATGGTGCAGTGCGCTGGCCGGCACTTACGATTACCCCCGTGTGCCCAAAGACATTTACCGCCGCCACGAGCGCTGCCGCTGCCGGGTGGAATATGACCCCGGCGAGGGCAGGCGGCAGAACGTGTGGAACAAGACGTGGACGGAGGATGAGGACGCCCGGCAGGCACGCATTCAAAAGATTCAAAACCCATCGACAAACCGAGACGATTCTGCTAAGATAGAAGCACGAAAACAGATTGGGCTGCCGCCGGTCGATTCACCTGAGATCAAGGCCATCAAGGCCGCAATGTCCGAGCAGGTGCTTAGTCTGCCGGAAACCGCACAGGAGGCTCTCCGGCAGTATACCGGCTTTACGGCGACCCGTGTGAACTTTGCCATCCGGAACGGAAAAATCACACCGCAGATCCAGGAGACCATTTCCGCATTGGATAACGCGCTGGCTTCCGGCGTGATGCCGCAGAGCGTCACCCTGTACCGGAACACAGCGCTTTCTTTTCTAGGGTTCGGGCTTCCCAAAAATCCGACCCTGCAGGATCTGCAAGACCTTGTGGATCTCACACCGGAATTTCCGATATTTATATCAACCAGTTTTCAGGATCTGCATCTTCCGGGCCGTGACGCGCTGATTCAGCTGCATGTTCCGGCAGGATATAAGGGCTGCCAGTTCCTTCAGCCTGTAGCGCTTCCCAAATTCAAAAGTCAGGACGAAGTCCTGTTTGCCCGTGGGATGCAGTATCGTGTGCTGGATGTTGGTAGAAAAGACGACCGATATTTTTTAGAGATCGAGGTGCTCCAAAATGTCTAAATTTTTGCGTGAAGAGGATATCAGCATGGGGTTCCGTGCTCCACTTTACAGCGTGCCGGTCTGTATCCCGGAATGCAATGTCTGTATTCACCGGGATGGACCGGGCAAATGCAAAAAGTTAGGAACTCCCTCCGATGATCTTCGTTTCGGAAAGCGCCACGATTGCCCGGACGCCGTCCTGAATACCAGCCATTTTTTATATCCCGAATACCAAAAATTGTACCCGGAAGAGTGCAAGGTCTCTGCCAAAAAGTAAACTTTCATCCACGGAATATCCTAGTTTAACCACTGTATGCCCTCAAAAAGGCACAACAGTGGTTTTTTCATGCCGTTTTAGCTCATGTTGGCAGGGCCGTGGTCTCCAAAACCACAGGTCACTGGTTCGATTCCAGTAAACGGTGCCATCATTTTCATGCAAAGGAGGAACCCAGCCCACCATGCCGCGGACGCGAAAACAGACAGCCCCGGCAAGGCTGGGGCGTCAGACGCCCACCGCTGCCGTGGTGCTGCCCTACACCAAAACCTTCGGCCAGGACGCCATCGACCTGTACAACTCCACCGGGCGCATCGCCCAGCAGTGGCAGGAGCTGCTGCTGTATGACATCCTTGCCCGCAACGAGGAGGATCTGTGGGTGCATACCAAGTTCGGCTATGCCGTGCCCCGCCGCAACGGCAAGAACGAGATCGCCGCCATCCGGGAGCTGTACGGCCTGCAGCAGGGCGAGAGCATCCTGCACACCGCCCACCGCACCACCACCTCCCGGGCCGCCTGGGAGCGGTTGTGCCACCTGCTGGACAAGGCCAAGATCCCCTATAAATCCATTCAGGCCGTGGGCCGGGAGCACATCCAGCTGGAAGAGGGCGAGGGCCGCATCGAGTTCCGCACCCGCTCCTCCAAGGGCGGCCTGGGCGAGGGCTTTGACCTGCTGGTCATCGACGAGGCCCAGGAGTACACCGACGATCAGGCCAGTGCCCTGAAGTATGTGGTCACTGACAGCGAGAACCCGCAGACCCTGTTCTGCGGCACCCCGCCCACGCCGGTGTCCTCCGGCACGGTGTTCCTCAAAATGCGCAACGCCGCCCTGCGGGGCGACACGCAGAACACCGGCTGGGCCGAGTGGAGCGTAGAGCAGCAGACCGACCCCCACGACGTGGAGGCCTGGTATCAGACGAACCCCAGCCTCGGCACCATCTTCACCGAGCGCAGTGTGGCGGATGAGATCGGCGATGACCCCATCGACTTCAACATCCAGCGTCTGGGGCTGTGGCTTCGGTACAACCTCAAATCGGCCATCAGCCGGGCAGAGTGGGACGAACTGAAAACCGACACCCTGCCCAAGCTCACCGGCAAGCTGTATGCCGGCATCAAGTTCAGCACCGACGGCACCAGCTGTGCGCTGGCCGTTGCGTGCCGCACCAAAGACAACGCTATCTTCGTGGAAGCCATCGGCTGCCATCCTACCCGGGACGGCAGCGGGTGGCTTCTTGATTTTCTATCCAAAGCCGACCTAGCCGCCGTGGCGGTGGACGGGGCCAGCGGGCAGCAGCTTCTGGCCGACGCCATGAAGGCCGCCCACCTCAGGTCCCCCGTGCTGCCCACGGTCAAGCAGGTCATCACCGCCAACGCCGCCTTCGAGCAGGCCCTTTTTGCGCAAGCCCTGTGCCATGCCGGCCAGCCCGGCCTTGCGCAGGCTGCTTCCAACTGCGAAAAGCGGGCTATCGGCTCCAACGGCGGCTTCGGTTACCGCTCTCTGACCGAGGGCGGCCACATCGAGCTGCTGGACAGCGTGATCCTGGCCCACTGGCAGTGCGCCGAGGGCAAGGGCAAGCGCCGGCAGCGCATCCGCTATTAACAGGCCACCCGGGCCTGTTTTTTTGTTGCCATAAAGGAGGGTATTCCATGGCAGAAGCATTTGAACCCATTACCACGCAGGAGGCGTTTGAGGCCGCTGTCGCTGACAGGCTGGCCCCTTACGCCGACTACAACGACCTCAAGGCCCAGAACGAGGCCCTCGCCGGGCAGGTGGCGGAGCTGAACACCCGCTGCCAGACCTACGAGACGGACGCGCTCAAGACCCGCGTTGCCCATGAGGTGGGCCTGCCGTTCGACCTGGCGGGCCGCCTGACCGGCTCCAAGGAGGAGGACATCCGCAAGGACGCCCAGAACCTGCTGCAGCTGATCAAGCCCAAGACCCCGCCCGCACCCCTGCGCGGCGACCCCGACCCCAGCGGCAGCGGCAAAAAGGCCGCCTGGCGCAGTTTCGCAAACCAGCTGATGAACAACGAGTAAAGGAGAACACATCATGGCAGATATTCTGAGCAAAGGCTCCCTGTTCCCGGAGGAGCTGATCCCCGGCTTTATCCAGAAAACCACCGGCGCGTCCGCGCTGGCCAAGCTCTGCGGCGCAACGCCCATCGCCTTCAACGGCCAGAAGGAATTCACCTTCACGCTGGACAAGGAAGTGGACATCGTGGCAGAAAACGGTGCCAAGGGCAAGGGCGGCATGACCGTGGAGCCCATCACCATCGTGCCCATCAAGATCGAGTATGGTGCACGCGTGTCCGACGAGTTCCTGTACGCTTCCGAGGACGCCCAGATGGACGTTCTGAGCGCCTTTGCGGACGGCTTTGCCAAGAAGGTGGCCAAGGGTCTGGACCTCATGGCCTTCCACGGCATCAACCCCCGCACCGGCTCTGCGTCCGGCGTCATCGGCACCAACCACTTTGACAGCAAGGTCACCCAGGCCGTGACCATTGCCGCCTCCGACAAGCCCGACACCAACGTGGAGGCCGCCATCGCCCTGGTGCAGGGCGCGGAGCGGGACGTTACCGGCATGGTGCTGGCCCCCAGCTTCAAGAGCGCTCTGGCGGCCCAGACCACTACCGACGGTGCCAAGCTGTACCCGCAGCTGGCCTGGGGCGCAAACCCCGGCGAGGTGAACGGCCTGCGGGTGGAATCCACCTCCAACCTGTCCGCCGGTTCCAGCCTGGACCGTGCGCTGGTGGGCGACTTCGCCAACTGCTTCAAGTGGGGCTACGCCAAGGAGATGCCCATTGAGGTGATCCAGTACGGCAATCCCGACAACGATGCGGATCTGGGTGACCTGAAGGGCCACAACCAGGTATACCTGCGCGGCGAGGCCTACATCGGCTGGGGCATCCTGGATCCGTCCGCATTCGCCCACATCAAGGCCAACGCCTAAGGAGGACACGCCATGCTGTACCGCAACAAGCGCACCGGCGCTGTGATCGAGACGCCCTGCCGCGTTTCCGGCGGGGACTGGGAGCCCGTCAAGGCAGAAAAGGCGGCCAAACCCAAGGCTGCCGCCAAGGAGAAACCGGAGGCTGCTGAATGAGATACGCCACCGTGGAGGACATGACCGCTCTGTGGCGTCCCATGACCGCTGCCGAGCAGGCAAGGGCGTCCTCCTTGCTGGATGTCATTTCGGCCAGCCTGGACGTGGAGGCCCGCAAGGCAGGCAAAGACCTGCCCGCACTGGTGGCCGCTGACCCGGTGCTGGCCATGGTGGCCAAGAGCGTGGCCGTGGATGTGGCCGCCCGCACCCTGATGACCAGCACGAACCAGGAGCCTATGACCCAGATCACCCAGGCAGCCGGCGGCTACTCGGCGTCCGGGTCCTTTCTGGTGCCCGGCGGCGGCCTGTTCATCAAAAAATCGGAGCTGGCCCGGCTGGGCCTGCGCCGTCAGCGGATGGGAGTGATCGAACCCTATGGCTCTGATTAAGGGCATCCCCGTCATCCTCTATGAGCGCACCCAGACCGGCAAGGATGCTTTTCACGCTCCGGTTTACACCGAAACACCGGTCACGGTGGAAAATGTGCTCATCACGCCGGTGGACAATGCCGCCGTGGTCACCGACCTGCAGCTTACGGGCCGCCGGGTGGCCTACGAGCTGTGCATCCCGAAAGGCGACGCTCACCGCTGGGAGGGCTGCACCGTGGAATTTTTTGGCCAGAAATGGCGAGTGTACGGCGGTGCCTCCCAGTACATCGAGGCGCTTGTGCCTCTGGCCTGGAACAAGAAAGTGCAGGTGGAACGGATTGAGTAAGCTGCGCGTGGAACTGAACAGCGCCGGCGTTCGTGCTCTGATGCGTTCTCCGGAAATGCAGGCCGTGCTCAAAGCCCGTGCGGACACCGTGAAGAACCGCTGCGGCGACGGGTATGAGGCCTATGTGGCCCAGACCCGTGCAGTCGCTGTGGTGGAGACTGTTTCTCAGAAGGCCTACAATGATAACTCTGCCAACAACACCCTGCTGAAAGCTGTCTCTTCGAGCCGCAGCGGCACCGTGGTACATGAGCATAAGCGCCACCTGAAAGACGGCAGAGTAATCACCGTGAGGAGCTACCAGCGAAAGAAATGATCGAAGAAATCATCCTGAATTACCTGCGGGAAAACGGTTTCCCCTGCTTTATGTCCGTGCCGGAGAACCCCTCCGACAATTTTTGTGTCTTGGAAAAGACCGGCTCCGGCTGCGACGATGGCATTTACACCGCCACGCTGGCAGTGCAGTCCTACGGCGGCACAGACTATGAGGCCGCCCGGCTGAACCACCGGGTGGTGCAGGCCATGCAGGCCGCCGACACCCTGCCGGAGGTGATTTCCTGCAGGCCGGTCACCGACTACAATTTCCCGGACACCACCCGCAAACGGCCCCGCTACCAGGCCGTTTTTTCTATCACTCATTACTGACCTGTGAAAGGAGAACTACACATGGCAGACGCAACCAAAGTAACCGCCGCCAAGCCCAAAGTGGGCGGTGCCATCTGGCGTGCCCCGCTGGGCACCCCGCTGCCCACCGACGCCAAGACCGAACTGGACAAGGCTTTTAAGTGCCTGGGCTACGCCTCCGAGGACGGCGTGACCAACAGCAACTCGCCCTCCAGCGAGAACACCAACGCCTGGGGCGGCGACACCGTGCTGACCCAGCAGACCGAGAAGCCCGACACCTTCCAGTACACCCTGCTGGAGGCCCTGAACGTGGAGGTGCTCAAGTCCGTGTACGGCGACGACAACGTCACCGGCACGCTGGACACCGGCATCACGGTCAAGGCAAACTCCTCCGAGCAGAAGGACTGCAGCTGGGTCATTGAGATGGTGATGAAGAACAAGGCGGTCAAGCGCATCGTCATCCCGGATGCCGCCGTCACCGCCGTGGGCGATATCACCTACGCCAAGAGCGCCGTGGGTTACAACACCACCCTGACCGCCGTGCCGGATGCCCAGGGCAACACCCATTACGAGTACATTCTGGGCGGCACTGCTGCCGCCCAGGCCGCTGCCAAGACCAAGGAGGTGCAGGCATGATCACTGCAAAAACGAACGACGGCTTTGAGATCGAGCTGAGCGAGGACGTTCTGGACGACGCCGAACTTCTGGACGCCCTGGGCGGCATGCAGGACGGCAACGTCTTTGACATGAGCCACCTGACCCTGCGCCTGCTGGGCAAAGAGGGCCGGAAGAAGCTGTATGACCACCTGCGCACCCCGGACGGCCGCGTGCCGGTGGCCAAGGTGGCGGAGGCCCTGGGCGAGCTGATGAACAGCTTCACGGCCGGAAAAAACTCTGCATCCTCGCCGAACTGATCGCATCGGACGAGGACGCCCTGATCTGCGATTTTGCCCAGTATTACCATGTGCTGGACTGGCGCGCCCTGCCGCTGCGTCTGGCCGCTACCCTTGCTGCCGGCCTGCCGGAGGACAGCCGCAGCATGATGAAGGCCAGCGGCAAGACCGTGCCGCTGCACATCGAGCTGCAAGCCTACACCGCCGACCGCCTGACGCAGATCCTGTGGGGCCTGAGCAACGACACCCGGACGGTGCCCTCTGTGCTGGCAGACCTGCACGGCCTGTCCGCGGACAGCGATACCGACGTGCAGAGCTACGACAGCCCGGAAGAGTTTGAGGCCGCCCTTGCGGCCCTGAAAGGAGGTGGATGACCATGCCGGACGGCATTGAGCTGGCAAAAGCGTATGTGCAGATCGTGCCCTCGGCAGAGGGCATCCAGGGCAAGATCACCGAAGCCCTGGGCGGGGAGCCTGCGGCAGCCGGTGACGCCGCCGGACAGTCCCTCGGTGCCCAGCTGGTGGGCACCCTGAAAAAGGTGATCGCGGCTGCCGGCATCGGCAAGATCATCTCGGAATCCATCAACCTGGGCGGCGCGCTGCAGCAAAGCCTGGGCGGTGTGGAAACGCTGTTCAAGGACAGCACCGACACCGTTAAGGCCTACGCTGCCCAGGCCTACAAGACCGTGGGCCTGTCGGCCAACGACTACATGGAGCAGACCACCAGCTTTGCCGCCAGCCTGCTGTCCAGCGTGAGCCAGGACACCCAGGCGGCTGCCGATCTGGCCAACATGGCTATGGTGGACATGGCCGACAACTCCAACAAGATGGGCACCTCCATGCAGGACATCCAGAACGCCTATCAGGGGTTTGCCAAGCAGAATTACACCATGCTGGACAACCTCAAGCTGGGCTACGGCGGCACGCAGGCCGAGATGCAGCGCCTGCTGAAGGACGCCGAGAAGATCTCTGGCGTGCACTACGACCTGGGCAATCTGGCCGACATGTACAGCGCCATCCATATCATCCAGCAGGAAATGGACATCACCGGCACCACCGCCAAGGAAGCCGCCACCACCCTGACCGGCAGCTTTGCCGCCATGAAGGCGGCTGCGGAAAACGTGATGGGCAACTGGTCCACCGGTGCCGATCTGACGGAACCGCTGCAGGCGCTGGCCGACACGGCACAGACCTTTCTTGTGGATAACCTGCTGCCCATGATCGGCAATGTACTGGCAGGCATTCCGGAAATCGTTTACAGCCTTGTGCCGGAGCTCCTGCAGACCGGCACCGAGCTGCTCAGCTCCCTGGCACAGGGCTTCACCGAGGGCATCCCGGAGTTCTTCTCCACCGCTCTGCCGCAGCTGCTGGCATTTACAGACCAGCTGCGGGACAACGCGGCCAGCTTTGTGGACGCCGGTCTGAACCTTATCACCCAGCTGCTCAACGGCCTGGTCGCCGGTCTGCCGGATCTGATCGCCTATGTGCCGGACATCATCATCAACATCTGCGGCATCATCAACGACAACATGCCCAAGATCCTCGGCGAGGGCGTGGCCATCATCGTGCAGCTGGTCGTGGGCATCGTCAAGGCGGTGCCGGATCTGCTGGCAAACTGGAAGAAGATCCTGCAGGCCGTGTTGTCGGTGATCTCGGCCATTAACTGGCTGAACATCGGCAAAAACCTCCTCACCGGTGTGGCAAACGGCGTCAAGAGCATGGGTTCCAGCATGCTGAATGCCTTCAAGGGCGGATTTTCCAGTGCTCTTGCCTGGATCAAGAGCCTGCCCTCGCAGGCGGTGCAGTGGGGCAAGAACCTGATCCAGAGTTTCATCAACGGCCTCACCGGCAAAGGCGGTGCGGTTGGTGCAGGAGCCATCGCAGCCACCGCCGGTGCCACCATTGCTAAAACCGCCAGCGGGAACGACTGGTCCTCCGTCTGGGCGGACGCCAACGCCGACGTGGCCGACAGCGCCCAGTCCATGGCGGAGGTGGTCGTCCCGGCCTATACCAAGTCCGGGGACGCCGCCACCAAGGCGGCCAAAAAGACCAAGGCCGCCGCACAGGCCGCCGAGACCCTGCTGTGGTCCCTGCAGGACGCAGGCCACACCGACACCACCAACGCCCTGGGCAAGGTGACCATCCAGACCACCGAACTCACCGAGCACCTGAAAAAGGGCTCTGAAGAGTACGACCGCCTGACCAAGACCGTGACCGAATCCGGTAAGGAAATGGTCAACGGTGTGGCCAAGAACTACAAGACCGTCACCAAGTATGTGACCGAAAACGGCAAGACCATCGCCCAGACCCAGAAGGTCTACGAGGAAATTGCCGCCACTGTGGCCAAGACCGTTACGTCTACAACGGATTCCGTGGTCAATGGCATTGCCACCAGCACCAAGACCATCACCGAGACCCTGACCGACAAAACCACGACCCAGAAACAGGTCATCACCGAGACCTACAACGACATCGTGGACGGGGCGCTGGTCACGGTGGAGCGGGTCAAGACCATTGCCGCCGACGGTGTCCCGCAGACCACCGAGGAGATCAAGAAAGCCTCTGCCAATAGCTTTGACGGCCTTGTCAAGGGCTGGCAGGACGAGGCCGACAAGGGCGTGGTGGGCACCTTCAACACGCTGGTGAACGCGGTCAAGAAACAGGACTGGCAGTCTGTCGGCGAATGGGTGCTGTCCACCCTGTACAACGGCCTTGCCCCGCAGGCCAAGCAGCTCATTGACGACTTCGGCAAGAACCTGATCCAGCAGGTCAACAACGCGCTGGGCAAGGGTGTCAGCGCCGTTTCCAACGGCCTGTGGGATATGGGCGGCGACCTCGCCAAGGGACTGACCAGCGGCTTTGCAGACGTGCTCACGCAGGCGCAGGGCCTTGGTTCCACCCTCACCGGCATCTTTCAGGGGCTGAAAGGCCCGCTCACTGCGGCTGCCGCTGCCATCAGCACCGGCCTGAAGGGCGGACTGATCTCCAGCTTCCCGGAGATTTTGGCCTCCATGGGCACCCTGATCGGCTCCATCGGCAGCGCCTTTGTGGGGATGCTGGAAGCCGTCGCGGCGGCACTGTTTCCCACCGGATTCGGTGCCCCGCAGGCCCTGCTCATGATCGCGGCAGGCGTGGCCCTGACCGCGGCCATTGCGGCCATCGTGGCCGGCGTCGGCGGCGCGTTCAAGCGCAAGACCACCCCCGGCATCTCCGGCGGCACTTCCGGCAGCAGCACGACCTCCACGGCCTCCGGCTCCCTGTGGGATTACGAGAAGCGTGCTCCGCTGCCGCAGCGCACTCAGCGCCCCAACATCGAGGTCAACCAGTACATTTACTCCAAAGCGCAGACCGCCGCCGACCTCATGCGAGAAGCGCAGTATCAACAGGAAAGGGCGGTGCTGCAGGGTGTTTGACGCGATCTTCAAGGCCAGCAACGGCCTGACCTTTTCCTTTGGCTACAAAGCGGGCGTGCTGTGGAGCATCACCCCGCTGGGTGGCCTGCCCGTGGATCTGGAGACCAGTCAGGGCTACCAGCAAGTGGGTGCCACCGTGGAGAGCCGGAGCATTTCCGGCGTGACCCGCACGGTCACCGGGCGCATCCTGCGCAATCAGGACTACTGCAAGCGCCAGCTGCGGGATGTGTTCGCGCCCTACGTCACCGGCCGGCTGACCATTGCCGGGGCTTATTGGTGCGACGCTGAGGTGCAGCGCACCCCGGACATCAGCGTGTCCGGCCTGTGGCCCACCTTCTCGTTTCAGCTCTACTGCCCGGACCCCTACTGGCACAGCGTGAAGGAGCTCACCGTCTCGACCTTGAGCGTAACACCCACCTTCCGCCTGCCGGTGTGTTACGATGTGCACAGCTACGGCGTGCGGGAGCAGGCCAACTATTTGCGCATCGCCAACACCGGGCTGGCCACCCAGGACTGGCAGCTGACATTGGAAGCCCGCGGCCCGGTGGTCAACCCCGGCGTCAAGGACCCGGAGACCGGCGAATTCCTGCGCTTTGTCACCACCCTGCAGGACGGCGACAAGCTCCGGCTGTACCGCGAGAGCGGCCAGCTGAAACTGGAACAGATCATCGACGGCACCGGCTACAACATCATGTCCACGCTGGACGGGAGCAGCACCCTGTGGACTTTGCGCCACGGGACGCAGGCATGGCAGCGCACAGCGGATTCCGGCACGGAATGGCTGTTCCTGACCCTGACCTGCAGCACAGCGTTTTCCACCGTGGTTCTGGAGGTGGGCGGCAATGGCTGAGCGGACAAGTGCCCTGACGGCAGGCGGCCACAAGAGCATCTGCGTCTACGACGGCCAGCTGAACCTGCTGGGCCGGCTGGCAAGCTGGGTGTCGCTGGTCTGGCCGGAGCGGTACAACGTGTACAGCGGGGTGCAGAGTGCGCAGCTGGAACTGCACGCCTCCACCGCCCTGCAGGCCCTGTGCCGCCCGGACCGGTACCTCTGTCTCACCGGGTCCGACCGCATCATGCGCATCTGCTCGGCGCAGACCGACCGCTCCGAACACAAGCTCGTGATCTCGGCTAGGGACGCCGCCTGCATCCTGGACGAGCGCATCAGCACCCAGACCCTGAGCGGCTTTGCGGTGGAAAGCACCCTGCGCAGCCTGGTGTCCGGCGCAGCTGCGTGGCCGGGACTGGAGCTGGGCGTGCTTGCAGATCTTGCCGACACCTACACCGGCGAGGTAAAGCCCGGCAGCCTGCTCAGCATCGCCGAGCAGGTGTGTCAGGAACTGGACATCGGGTTTCGGGTGCGGTTCGACCAGCAGGCCAAGAAGCTGCTGTTTGAGCTGTACCGGCCCAAGCTGGACCCCAACGCCCGGTATGCGCCCCAGTACGGCAACCTGACCGGCCTGACCTACACCGAGAGCATCACCGACTATAAGAACATCGTGACCGTGGCGGGCGCGGACGGCACCGTTACCGTGGGTGCCACCGGCAACACCGGCGCAGCCCGGCGGGAACTGTATCTGGACGCCACCTCTAAAAAGAAGAAGGACGGCCAGAGCCAGGAGGACTATCTGGCCGCGCTGCGGGCGCTGGGTGAGCAGGAACTGGCCAAGCACACCCGCATTGAGAACTTCCGCTTCACGCCCACGGGCAGCGTCACGGTGGGCAAGGTGGTGGCCGCCAGCCTGCCCGGCACCGATATTCAGGCGGCGGCCCGCATTACCAGCGTGACCCTGCGTTCCCAGAAGGGCGAAAACACGGTCACTACCGAGATCGGCACACCCATTCTCAGGAGGAAACCATGAGCATCATCACTTACCCACTGAACGGCGTCACCTACGACGCGGAGGACGTGAGCACCTACCTGTGCACCCGCACCTCCGGCGTCTACGCCAAAGATTCCAACTACGCGGTCAGCGTCACCGGCCCGCGGCAGATCACCGTAGCCCCCGGCCTTGCGTGGATCAACTACGACGACTTCAAGGGCGTCTCGGCCTGCAGCCGGGAGGCGGTCAATCTGACCGTCCCGGACGCCGACAGCACCCTGCCCCGCATCGACCGGGTGGTGCTGCAGTTCGACACCGCGGCAAACCTGACCGCCGTCAAGCTCAAGCCCGGCACCCCTGCCGCCGCCCCGGAGCCGCCCGCCATCCTGCAGAACCACAACCAGTACGAGCTGGGCCTGTGCACGGTGAGCGTGCCTGCAGGCTCCTCGGTGGTCACCGCCGCCGACATCACCGACACCCGCGCGGCCGAGGACGTGTGCGGCGTCATGCGGGACGGCGTGACCGGCATCCCCACGGCCCAGCTGCAGGCGCAGGCGCTGGCCATAATGACCCAGCTGTCCACTGAGCTGCACACCAAGCTCGACGCCCTGGACGCCGCCATCGCGGCGGTGGAGAGCGGCAGCTTTTATACCAAGGCAGAGGCGGACCAAAAGTTCGGCACGCCGTACACCCTGCCGCCTGCTACGGCGGACCAGCTGGGCGGCGTGAAGGTGGGCGACTATCTGGACATCGCTGCGGACGGCACCCTGAGCGGCAAGACGCTGTATGACACCATCGCGGCCAGTGTGGCGGTCAAGTCGGAGGCGCGGCTGGTGTGGAGCGGAAAAACAACGATTGTGAGGAGAAAAACTCAGACAATTAACGTTCAGGACGGTGTAGATTACGTTAACCTCCGCGTAAACGAAGCTGATTTTAATCTTACCCCTGGTATGGCACATGAAGCTAACATTTCTGGCGCGGGAAGTCTCACGGTCACAGTATTATTTTCGGCCGACAAAAAACGTCTTGAATGTACCCTTACCAATACGCTGAATACTGTATCGGTTGTATTCACCGGCTACCACTACCCCACCTTGGCAGAGCTGCTAACCGAGACGCAGTCCGCGCAGGCGGACACGGACGCCCTGGCGGTAGATCAGGAATACCGCGTCGCCATGCTGGAACTGGGGCTGACCGACGACACTACCACTGACACCACCACATAAGGAGGTAAACCTATGTTGTATCGTACCTGTAAACGCCTGATCGAGCGCGGCCAGACCGCTGGCCTCGCGGAAAAAATTGATATATTTTACGCCCTCGGCCGCATCACCGAGGCCGAGTATAAGGAACTGACCGAGCTGCTGGCCGAAAAGACCGGTGCCTGACCGGCCGGGAAGGACGTGAGAAAATGGCAATCAAACAGTATAGCCTGAAAGCAGACGGGGCCAGGAAGCTGGCACCGGGCTTTAAGGTACGCGAGTTCCGGTGCCGCGACGGCTCCGACGTCGTGATGATCGACCAGACCCTCGTGGTGCTGCTGCAGGCCATCCGGGAGCACTTTGGCAAGCCCGTCACGATCACCAGCGGGTACCGCACGGCGGCCCACAACGCGGCCGTGGGTGGAGCCAAGAGCAGCCAGCACCTGCTGGGCCGGGCAGCGGACATTCAGGTGCAGGACACCGACCCGCTGGCCGTTGCCGCCTATGCCGAGAGCCTGATGCCCGGCTGGGGCGGCGTTGGCCGCTACCCGGTCAAGGCCGGACGCACCAAGGGCTGGGTGCATGTGGACACCCGGCCCAACAAAAGCAGATGGACGCAGTGAGGAGGTGGCGCATGAAAGATTATTTTTGCATGGCGATCGGCGCGATCGGCGGCGTGATCGCCGGTCTTTTTGGCGGCTGGGATGCCGCCATGCAAACGCTGGTGATCTTTATGGCCGTCGACTACATCACCGGTCTAATTGTGGCCGGTGTGTTTCACGCATCGCCCAAAACCAAGACCGGGACACTGGAAAGCCGGGCAGGCTGGAAGGGCCTGATCCGCAAGGGCGAAACGCTCCTGATCGTGCTGGTGGCCTGCAGGCTGGATGCCGTGATGGGTTCCACCTTTGTGCGGGATGCCGTTGTGATCGGCTTTATCTGTAACGAGACCATTTCCATCATTGAAAACGCGGGCTTGATGGGACTGCCGATCCCGGCAGCGCTCACCAAGGCTGTGGACATTTTAAAGCAGCGCTCGGAAACCGAGCAGAAAGGATAAGCTCTTATGAATGAATTTCTGAAAGTCGCTCTTACTGCCTGCATCCCCGCAATGACAGTTATCTTTGGCTGGGGCCTGAACAAGGGTGTCAGCATTGCAAACGGCTACATCAACAACAAGTTTGCGCAGACCTGTCTCCAGAATGCCGCCAACGCGGTGTTCAATGCTGTCCAGTATGTCAACCAGACCTACGTTGATGCCCTGAAGGAACAGGACAAGTTCGACGAGGACGCGCAGCGCATTGCCTACAACCGCGCACTGACCGCAGCGAAGAAAGCCCTGACGCAGGAGACCATCACGTTCATCAAGGAGACCTTTGGCGACCTCGACAGCTACCTGAAGCCGATGATCGAAGCGCAGGTGCGCAGCCAGAAGACCTATATGTGATGTTTCTGTAGTGCCAACAAAATCATAGTATCGCAACAGCCCCGGGGAGCCTGACGGTTCCACGGGGCTGTTTTTGTTTGCAGCGCATTCCGACATGTTGCGACACATTTTAACACTTTCGGCACATTTCCGGCATTTTCCAGCTAGAGTTGTACCGGAAGGAAGTGTAAAAAATGACCACTTATGATATGACCGATTTTGCCGCACAGGTGGACGGGGTGCTGCGCCCGCTGGGCATCACCCGCAATATGCGGGCTTACCACACTCTGAGCGAGGCGCTCCGGCTGATCTGCGAGCAGGAGGACCGGCTGGAAGCCGTCCAGAAAGAAATTTACGAGCCCATTGCAGACCGCCATTGCTGCGACTGGACCGCCATTCAGAGCATGATCCGCCGTGCCGCGCAGACCGCATGGGCCACCAACCCTGCGCAGGTGCAGCATCTGGCTGGCTACCCGCTGACCGGCTGCCCCAGTGCCGTGCAGTTTCTGGAGCTGTTGTATAATGGGATGGTGAGAGGGGTGTAAATCGCCTTAGCCCAAAAAGTGGGTTGCGAAGTGGGTTTGCACAAAAGAAAAGCACCCGGAAACTTACGTTTCTAGGTGCTATTTCTTGGTGGGCGCGGGTGGATTCGAACCACCGAAGCTGAAAGCAGCAGATTTACAGTCTGTCCCCATTGGCCACTCGGGAACACGCCCATATTCTTTTGTGTCCGCCGCGCGGACTGCCCGTATATATTACCACGCGCAAAGCAGTTTGTCAACCATCTGCAACAGATTTTATCGCAATTTCTGCACCAATCTCTCCAACAAACTCGCCCCATGGAAAAACCGCCCGGAAATCAATGTTCCCGAGCGGTTTTTCTTGGAGCTGGTGACAGGAGTTGAACCTGCAACCCACTGATTACAAATCAGTTGCGCTGCCATTGCGCCACACCAGCTTATTTTATTGTTTTCCGGAGGGCGGTCTGCCGATTGATAATGCCTTCCGCCTGTGACAAATCACTGGTTTATAGGATAGCAGAAACCACGCAAATTGTCAATATCCACTCGTGTTCTCGGATGGGAAGCGTCGGGCAGCGTGAACACTTTTTTCCTGTTCGTTCAACGGTTCGTTTCCCGGGCTGTGCAGCGGCAGCAGGCATGTTCCGGCAGGCAGAGCCATGCCGCGCCGGCGCGGGCTGCAGGCACAGCACCCCGCCGGCAGCGTTTTGGCTGTATCAAACCGATAAAATCGCTTGCAAGGCGGGGTTTGCAGCGCTATAATTGAAATAATATTATGCAGAAATGCCGTCTGCTTCCCGGTGCGGAACCTGCGGCAGCAGCCTTGACGGCAGACAAACCCAGAGGATTTCTGTGAGGAGAGTTGTTTATGTGTCAGATCCGGGTGAATCTGCGCCGATGGGCCTGCCTTCTGGCAGCGCTGGCGTGCCTGCTTGCGCTGCTGCCGCTTCCTGCACACGCAGCGGGAGCCGCGTCAAAAGTGGTGCGTGTGGGCTGGTATGAGGACGCCTACAATATCACGGGCAAGAACGGCGAGCGCAGCGGCTATGCCTACGAATACGAGCAGTCGGTCGCGGCATACACCGGCTGGACTTACGAATACGTCAAGGCCGGCTGGTCGGACCTGCTCCAGATGATGAAAAACGGCGAGATCGACCTGATGGCAGGTGTTTCCTACACCGAGGACCGTGCACAGGACATGCTGTTCAGTGAGCTGCCGATGGGCCGGGAAATCTATTATCTGTATGCCGACCTGGCCCACACGGACATTTCGGCCTCGGACCTGCGCACTCTGAACGGCAAACGCATCGCCCTGATGAAAACCAGCGTGGAGGCCGCCCAGTTCTATCAATGGGAGGAGGATCACGGCCTGCATCTGCAATATGTGTGGTCCAACAGCTTCGAGCAGGACAAGCAGCAGGCGCAGGACCGCGAGATCGACTGCGTCATTTCCACCGAGACGCCTGGCTGGGTGGAATACGGCATGTCTGCCATTGCCCAGACCGGCGGCTCCGACATCTACTTTGCCATCAGCAGGACCCGGCAGGACCTGAAGGAAGAGCTGGATCACGCCATGCGCAAGATGGAATTCGACAAGTCGTTTTACGCCGACGAGCTGTACCAGCGGTATCTTTCTGCCTCCTATACGCCTGTGCTGTCCCGTGAGGAACAGGACTGGGCCACGCAGCATGGAGACATCCGGATCGGTTTTCTGACCAGCGATGCCGGCATCAGTACCTATGTGCCGGAGAGCGGGCAGCTGGTGGGGGTGATCAACGACTACATCACCTTTGCATCCGACAGCATCAGCAACCAGAAGCTGGATTTTTCACTGGTCGGGTATGATTCCATGGAAGAGGAGGTCCAGGCCTTGAAAGACGGCCAGATCGACCTCATCTTCCATTTTGCCCAGAACCCCTATGTAGCGGAAGAGAACAACTTCGTTCTGTCCAACACGGTCCTGACCCTGAACATGGCGGCAGTCACGGCGCAGAATTACTTCAACGAGAACCATGCGAACACCGTTGCCCTGCTGAAGGATGACCTGCTGCTGAAATGGTACGTTTCTTACTGCTATCCGGACTGGAACATCGTCGAGTACGATTCCCTAAAGGATGCCGAGGCAGCCGTGCGCAGCGGCGAAAACGACTGCCTGCTTGCCGAATCGGGCGAGGTCGCGAAGTACCGTGAGGACAAAAGACTCCACAGCGTTTTCCTCACGCAGGACGGCAATGTCTCTTTTGCCGTGGCACGCGGAGATGTCACCCTGATGTCGATCCTGAACAAGACCCTGCGCACGATCCCGGCCTCCATGCTGACGGGTGCGCTGCCCATGTACGAGGCCTCGCTGGATAAGGTGACCGTGATCGACTTTGTAAAGGATAATTTTCTTGTCGCCTCCGTGATGCTGATCACCTTCTTCGGGATGATCCTGGCGGTCATCCTTGTCTCGCTGCGCCGGTCGCGCATCGCTGAGGCAAACGCCAAGGAAGCCGCCCGGCAGGCCCGGAAGCTGAACCAGAAATTGCAGGAAAGCCAGCGAGAGCTGCGGGCGGCCCTGCAGCAGGCGGAGAGCGCCAGCTCGGCCAAGACCACCTTTCTGAGCAACGTGTCTCACGACATCCGTACCCCGATGAACGCCATCGTGGGCCTGGCCAGCCTGATGGAAAACGACCTGCAAAACCCGGGCAAGCTGCAGGGCTACATTGACAAGTTGAAGACCGCCAGCTGGCATCTGCTGAACCTCATCAACGAGATCCTGGACATGAGCAAGATCGAAAGCGGCAAGGCCACCCTGAACATCCAGCCCTTCCGCATGGCCGAGCAGATCGCGCAGGTGGACAGCGTGATCCGCCAGCAGGCCGTGCTGCGGGGCCAGCAGTTCACCGTACAGGTCCACGATCTGCTCCACGAGAATGTGGAAGGCGACGCCACCCGCCTGCGGCAGGTACTGCTCAACATCCTGTCCAATGCGGTCAAGTACACCGGCCATGGCGGCAGCATCTCGCTGAATGTGGAGGAGATCCTCCGCAGCGGCCACTATGCCCGCTACAAGTTCACCGTTACCGACAACGGCATCGGCATGAGCGAAGAATTCCAGAAGCACATTTACGAGTCCTTCAGCCGGGCCGAGAATTCGGTGACCAACAAGGTGCAGGGCACCGGCCTGGGCATGGCTATCACCAAGAACATCGTGGACATGATGGGCGGTGTCATCACGCTGCAAAGCCAGCTGGGCAAGGGCACCCGCTTCGAGGTGGTGCTGGACTTCAAGATCTGCGAAGAAACGGTGCAGGCAGCACCCGCCGTCTGCCCTGCCCCGGCGCAGGACAGCCCGTCGCTGCATGGGATGCGCTTCCTCTGCGCCGAGGACAACGAGATCAACGCCGAGATCCTGCAGTCCCTGCTGGAGATGCAGGGCGCTTCCTGCACCATCTGCCGCGACGGTGTCGAAGTCGTGGAGAAATTCCGGACCGTGGCCCCCGGCGAGTACGACGCTATCCTGATGGACATACAGATGCCCGGCATGGACGGCTACGAAGCCACCCGGATGATCCGCAGCGGTGCAAACCCGCTGGGCCGGACCATTCCCATCATCGCCATGACAGCCAACGCCTTTGCCGAGGACGTCAAAAAGAGCCTGGACGCCGGCATGAACGCCCACCTGTCCAAGCCGGTGGACCTGAACGCACTGGAGCAGACCCTGCAGCGCTTCCGCTACGAACCGTCTGCGGAGCAGCCGCAATAACCGACAGCATAAAAGCCCTGCCGCTGAAAATCAAGCGGCAGGGCTTTCTGTTTGCCGTCCGGTCAGGCAAGGGCCTGCTGGATCTTTGCAAAGTCGGACAGGGTAAGGGCCTCGGGGCGGATGCGGGCGTCGAACCCGGACGCCTCGATGGCGGCAATGACCTTTTCCTTGGGCAGGTTCAGGCCGCCTGCAATGGCGTTGGCCGCAGTCTTGCGGCGCTGACCAAAGGCCGCGCGGATCAGTGCAAAGTAACCTTCCTCGTCCTCCACCTGCACGGCGGGGGTGGGGCGGATGTCCATGCGCACCACGGCACTGGTGACCTTGGGGGCCGGGTAAAAGCTGCCCGGCGCAGCGGTGAACATCAGCCTGGAGGCGGCGTAGTAGTTCACTGCACAGCTGATGGCACTGGAAGCCCGGGTGCCGGGCACGGCGGCCAAGCGGTCGGCGGCTTCCTTCTGCACCATCACGGTCAGGCTCTCGATGGGCAGGCGGTCGCCCAGCAGCTTCATGACGATGGGGCTGGTGATGTAATAGGGCAGGTTGGCGCACACGGCCACCGGCATGCCCGGGAACTCTGCCGCAATGAGGGCTTTCAGGTCCACCTTCAGCACGTCCTGCAGCACCAGCTTGAAGTTGTCCACCCCGGCCATGGTCTCGGCCAGCAGCGGCGGCAGGCGCTCGTCCACCTCAATGGACACCACCTTGGCGGCACGCTTGGCCAGCTCCTTGGTCAGCACGCCAATGCCGGGGCCGATCTCGATGACGCCGTAGCGCTTGTCCACCCCACTGGCATCCACGATCTTGGTGGGGATGCCCGGATTGATGATGAAGTTCTGTCCAAAGCCCTTGGAGAGCGCAAAATCGTATTTTTCGCACAGGGCACGGATCACGGAAATGTCGGTCAGTTCGGGCATGGAGGCCATCCTTTCTCAGAAAAAGGCTGTTGCAGGGTATGCAGCAGCCTTTGGGGGTGTTCTAATTATTTACTGTGCCGCAGAATCGGCCGTCGCTTCGCTCTGTGCAGTGTCTGCCGGTTCTTCCGGTGCATCCGTCTCCGGTGCAGTCTCGGCGTCAGCGGCGGTGCTGTCGGCAGCCTCCGAAGCAGCAGCGGAAGAAGCACTGTCGTTGGCACCGGCCACGGTGGTGGTGCCGCTGAGCTGCTGGGCTGCGCTCACGGCGCGCTGGACCTGCGGGTCCGTGGTCGGGGTGTAGTCCAGATAGGAGTTGGCTTCATCCGCGCTCAGGGCGCGCTCCACATCCACGCTCAGGCCCGTGCCGTCAAAGCTGGTACCGTCGCCGCAGAGCAGCTTTGCTACCGTGATGCTCACGGCGCTGCCGTCCGACAGGCGCTGCGGGCTGCTCTGGATGGTGCCCTTGCCCATGGTGGTGGTGCCCACCAGACGGGCACCGCTCATGGTGCGCAGGCTGGCGGCGAACAGCTCCGCTGCGCTGGCGGTGCTGCCATTTACCAGACACACCAGAGGCAGGGCCGTCTCGGTCTCGCTGTCGCTGCTGCCCACCACGGTGCGGTTGCCGTTTTTATCCTCGGCGTAGGCCACCGTGCCCTCCGGCACGATCAGATTGATGCAGCTGATGGCGTCATCCAGAACGCCGCCGCCGTTGTCACGCAGGTCAAACACCAGGCTGGCGGCACCATTGGCGCTCAGGGCGCGGATGGCGTAGTCCAGCTCACTGGGGGTGCTGCCGTCGAACTGACGGATCTTGATATAACCCACATCGCCCAGCATCTGATAGTCCACCGTGGTGCTGGTGTAGCCGGAGTGGGTCAGGTCGGCCGTATGGGAGGATGCCGCGCTGTCCAGCCAGGTCACGGTGACGGTGGTGCCGGCCTCGCCCTGCAGGCGGGACTGCACCGCATCCACGGTGGTCAGGCTCTTGACGTCGGTGTCGCCCACGGCGGTGATGTAGTTGCCCACCACGATGCCGGCTTCCTGGGCAGGCGAGCCGTCGTATACCTTGGTCACCTTGGCGTAGCCGGTCTGGTCCAGACCCAGCTCCACGCCGATGCCCAGGATGGTGCCGTTCTGCACATTGACCAGCTCGGTGTAGGCGGTAGCGTTGTAGTAGCGGGCGTACTTGTCGCCGGTGCCCAGCAGGTAGCCTGCAGTCAGGCGGTCGTACAGCGTGTTTTCGTCGATGGTGTAATAATCGTTGCTGCGGACGTAGCGGTCCACCTCTGCGATCTTGTTGTACATGCTCTCTTTTTCCTTGACGCTGCTCACCGTGCTGTCAAACAGACGCATGGCCACCAGCATGGTGATGGAAAAAGTGACCGTCATGGCAAGGATCACGATGGTGACCGCCATGCCGATGGAGATTTTACGGTTCATGTCAGCTTCCTCCCTGTCAGAACAGCAGCATCATGAAAATACTGCCCAGCAGCGAGAGTACAAACACCCCTGCCAGCAGCAGGCAGGCGATGCGCAGCATCCGCTTACGTTTTTGTTCGTTCATAAAAACCAGACTCCTTCACGATGGATCAATTGTGCGGGAACGGGATGTAGCCGCGGGGGTTGACGGCGTTGGCCTTGCTGCCGCCCTTCCACACCTCCAGATGCAGGTGGTTGCCGGTGGAATTGCCGGTGCTGCCCACATAGCCGATGAGCTCGCCCTGCTTGACATACTTGCCGGCACTGGTGGCTACCGACCGCATATGGCCGTACAGGGTGCTGTAGGTGTTGCCGTCGGACATTTTGCCGTGGTAGATGATGACATAGTTGCCGTAGCCGCCGCTGGACCAGCCCGCCACCTGCACATAGCCGCTGGCGGCTGCGTAGATGGGGGTGCCGCCGCCGGCAGCCAGGTCGATGCCGGCATGCAGCTTGTTCACGCCGGACACCGGGTTCTTGCGCCAGCCGTACTCACTGGAAATGCGGCTGTAGCTCTTCAGCGGGCAGATAAAGCCGGTAAAGCTCAGCTGAGGCTGGCTGGAAGCCGCCTGCGCAATGAGTTTCTGGATCTGGCTCTTCACGGCCTCGTAGTTCAGCTCGTCCGACTCGATGGCGGCCTGTGCGGCAGCCTGGGCCTTCTTGGCATCGGCCGCCGACATCCGGGCCGCCGAGATGCTGCTGTTCAGCTCGCTCTGCTTGGACTGCATCTGGCTGTTCTGGCTGTCCAGCTCTTTCTTCTGACTCTGCAGGTCAGCCTTCTGACTCACCAGCTCGGCACGGTCGCTTTCCAGCGCGGTCTTGTCGGCTTCCAGCCCGGCCTTAGCGGTTTTCATGTTGTCCATGATCTCGGTGTCCTTCACCGAGATGTCCTGCATGACCTCGTTGAAGGTCAGCAGCTCATACAGGTCGTTCACCGCGCTGAGCATGGCCACGCTGCCGCCGTCCCGCAGCTCCTGCATGGCGGCCATGTGCTTTTTGAAGTCGCTCCACTGGTCCTGGATCTCCAGCTCCTTTTCCTCGATCTCCGTTTCCTTTTCGGCGATCTCGGTCTCCTTGGCGCTGATCTCCTGTTCCTTCTGGCCGATGCTGTTCTGCACCGAGGCGATCTGCCCGCTGAGCACGCTGATCTGGTCCTGAATGACGCTGACGCGCTCCTTCAGTTCGCTTTCCAGCGCCTTGGCGGCAGCTTCTTTCTTTTTGGCATTGTTCAGTTCCTGCTCATGCAGCTTGATGGACTGCGACAGCTTGTTCAGCTTGTTCTGCAGGCTGGACATACTGCTGCTGCCCGTGGCCGCCGAAGCCGGGTATACCGTGGCCGTGACCAGCAGGCAGATGCAGGCCAGGCACAGGCTCACCGCACGCACCACGCGGGTGCGGGGGCTTTCCGGCCGGGCATGACGGGCTTTGTGGCCCGGTGCGTGGAGCCGGAAAGGTTTTGCGTGCATTGCTTTTTTCATGGACGTCTCCTTTCGGTCAGACATTCAGATGCTTGCGGATGGAGAACATGCTGCCCAGGCCGCCCACCAGAGCGCCGCCCGCCAGGCTGTAGATCACGACGGTGGGCCAGACGTTGGCCACCGGCACCAGGGCGCGGCCCATGATCAGCTGCCACAGACCGCCCAGGGTACCGGCCGCGCTGACGGTATAGGAATAGGCGGCAAGGCTCACGCCCGCCGTCAGGGCGCCGGAGATCAGGCCCATGGCCAGGCCCTCGACCACAAAGGGCAGGGTGACCAGCGCATTGGTGGCACCCACATACTTCATGATCTCGATCTCACGCCGACGGGCAAACACGCTCAGGCGGATGGTGCTGCCCACGGTGATGATGCTGACGATCATCAGCACCAGTACAATGAGCCGCCCGCCCTTGGTGACCGCCTGCTGCACTTCCACAAACACGTTGGTCATCTCCACCGGAGCAGCCACGCTGTACACCCCGGGGATGGCCTGCATCTTTTTGCTCATGGCAGCCATCTGGCTCAGGTCCGAAATGGTGACCCGGTAGTTTGCCTTAAAGGGGTTGTCGGTCTCAAATTCGTCCCACAGGGAGGAATAGTCCTCCATATAGCCCCGGTAGATGTTCAGCACGTCCTGTTTGGACACATACTGCACCCCACTGACCCCCGGCATGGTAGAGAGCTTTTCTCCCACCTGGGTGGCGGTGGCGTCGTCGCAGTCAGGGTCCAGGTACACCACGGTCTCGTTCTGGCTGCCCAGATAGGACACCATGCTGTCCACGTTCACCTCGGCCAGACTGGCAAAGCTGTTCAGGGTCATGCAGACACTCAGGGACGCGATGCAGGCAATGGTCATGGCCCAGTGCTTGCCCAGATTGCGCAGGCCGCGCCGAGTCAGAAAGAAAAAGGTCGAGATCCTCATACCGTCGCCGCCTCCTTTTCCTTCGTTTCATCGTTTTGCTCGTCCGGTTCGTCGTCCACCGGTCCGGTGAGCTCCTTCCAGGCGTCTAGCTCGGCAGAGCGGGCCGCAATGGCCTCCGGGTCTGCCGGGATATCCGAGATGATGCGGCCATTTTTCAGGGTGACCACCCGCTGATGGAAGCGGTGCACCAGCTCGTGCTCATGGGTGACCACCAGCACGGTGATGCCCGTCTGGCTCACCCGCTCCAGCAGCTCCATCATTTCCAGGCTCAGCTCCGGGTCGATGTTGCCGGTGGGCTCGTCGGCGATCACCAGTTTGGGGCTGTGGGCCAGCGCACGGGCCACGGCCACGCGCTGCTGCTCACCGCCGGACAGGGTGTCCGGGTAGACCTTGGCCTTATCCTCCAGATGCACCAGCTCCAGCATGTATTCCACCCGCTCCCGGATGACGCTGCGCTTGACGTTGGTCACATGCATGGCAAAGGCGATGTTCTCGTACACCGTCATGGAAGGGATGAGGCGGAAGTCCTGGAAGATGATGCCCATCTGACGGCGCAGGTAGGGCACCTTGCGGCGGCGCAGGTGGGCAACATCCTTGCCCAGCACCGTCACCTTGCCGGAGGTGGGCAGCTCCTCGCGCAGGATGAGCTTGAGCAGCGTGGATTTGCCGGCACCGGAATGGCCCAGCAGAAAGACGAATTCGCCGTCATCCACATGGAGGTTGATGTCCTCCAGGGCCAGGCGTCCGCCCTTTTTGTACTCTTTGGAGACGTGTTCAAAATCAATCATGGAACGCTTTTACTCCTGACATCAAAGTTTTTTTGATGGTCAAGACCCCTGCAGCCTGTTCTGCCTGCAAGGGGTCATTTCCACAGGCAAAAAGAACCGGCCAGCATCGGGGTCGAGCGGCCGGTTCCGGTGCCGGACAGGGAACCCTGTGCGGCGGTTGCATCAATATTTGGCCGGGTTGTTGGACAGGTACTTTTTGACCATCAGCGCTACCTTAAAGACGATAGCGTCGTCGAACTCACGCAGGTCCAGGCCGGTCAGCTTTTTGATCTTTTCCAGACGATACACCAGCGTGTTGCGGTGCACGAACAGACCGCGGCTGGTTTCCGAAACGTTCAGGTTGTTCTCAAAGAAGCGCTGGATGGTGAACAGGGTCTCCTGATCCAGGCTCTCGATGCTGCCCTGCTTGAACACCTCGCGCAGGAACATCTCGCACACGGTGGTGGGCAGCTGGTAGATCAGGCGGGCGATGCCGAGGTTGTCGTAGCGGATGATCTGCTTCTCGGTGTCGAACACCTTGCTCACTTCCATGGCGATCTGGGCTTCCTTGAAGGAGGTGGCCAGATCCTTCACGTTGGAAATGGGGGTGCCGATGCCGACCACGGCCTTGATGTAATGCTCGCCGGACAGGGTATCCACGATGCTGGCGGCCAGCTTTTCCATGTCGGTGCGGTCGATGCCCTTGCGGATCTCCTTGACCAGCACGGTATCCGTCTCGCTGATGTTGAACACAAAGTCCTTCTGCTTGTCCGGGAACAGGCTGCTGACCACATCATAAGCCGAGATGTCGCCGCCGGAAGTCACGCGCACGATGAACACCACGCGGGAAACGTCGGTGGCAAAGTGCAGCTCGCGGGCCTTGGCGTAGATATCGCCGGGCAGGATGTTGTCCAGCACCACATTCTTGATGAAGTTGGACTTGTCGAACTTTTCGTCATGATACTGCTTGATGCTCTGCAGGCTGATGGACAGCACGGCGGCAAACTGGCCGGCCGTCTCGTCGGCGCCTTCCACGAACACCGCGTAATCGTTGTGCTTTGCGCTGGAGAACTGCTGGTAGGTGTAACCATCGCGCACAAAGCGGTCCCCTGCGGTCAGGCGCTCCGCCACAAAGCCGTCGCGCACTTCCCCGATCAGGTTCAGTTCCGAGCAGGAAATGACAGCGCCGGTCTCATCCACCACGCCGACCACCCGGTTGATCGCATCTTTCATCTGGTAGATCACGCTTTGAAATACTCTATTGGCCATAATGGTTACCCCTTTTCCTCGTTTGTGCAAACCGCAGCGGCAGCGACTGTGATTTTTACCAATTTCGCTGCATTACAATCTATATTTTACACAAAAGAATTTACTTTTGCAACATATTTCAACAAAAAAGATAATTCTTTCTTGTTGAAATTATCTTTCGGGGCGTTTGCAGGCCAAAAAAGTGCTTTTTTGCGTGGTTCTTGGCACTATTTTAGCTTTAAAATGTGATGTTTTTTTGAAATCCGGGTGAAAAGCGGCCCTCATCCTCTGGTAATTTCTGCCACCTCATCGTCCGAAAGTTCCCGCCACTGGCCCGGCGCAAGGTTCTCGTCCAGTGCAAGCCCGCCGATGGCGTCCCGGTGCAGGCCGTTCACCCCGGCCCCGTACACGCCGAACATCCGTTTGATCTGGTGGTACACCCCCTGCTTCAGCATCACCCGCACGGTCAGGCCGTCCGGAGAAAGGGCGGTCACCTCGGCCGGGGACAGGGCCGTGCCGTCGGCCAGCGTGACCCCCGCGGCAAAGCCGGTGCGCATCTCCTCGGTGAGGGGGATGTCCAGCGTGACGGTATAGGTCTTGGAGACATGGCGCTTCGGGGCAAGGATATCATGGGCAAATCCGCCGTCATCGGTCAGCAGCACAAAGCCGGTGCTGGTCTTGTCCAGACGGCCCGCCGGGAACAGCTCCCGCCGGGGGTAGGCATCCCCCACCAGGTCCACCACCGTGGTGTCCCGCTTATCGGTAGAGGCGCTCACCACACCTTCCGGCTTATTGAGCATGAGATAGACGAACTGCCGGTAGTTCAGGGCCTTGCCGTCCACGGCCACGGTGTCGGTTTCTTTGAGCTGGGTGTCCCCTTTTTTGCAGACGGCACCGTTCACCTGCACCCGGCCCTTGGCCAGCAGAGCCTTTGCCTCGCTGCGGGTGCATTGGGCCGTCTCGGCCAGATATTTATCCAATCGCATCTGCGGTACTCCTTTTTATGTTCTGCTACCAGTGTAGCATGAAGCTGCGGTTTGCACAAGGGCGCAAAAAAGGCCGCCGCATTTGCATGCGGCGGTCTCTTGCGTCCGATCAGAGCCTGCCAGACCAGTCCCTATGATACACCGGACATCTGGCGGGCTAAGAGCCGTGCAGCCCGAAAGCTGCTGATTTTGCTTGAAAAATCCGCTGTTATCCGGGACACGCCAAATTGGCAGGCTAAGTTTTACAGCGTATCTTCGTCAAGAAGTTTTAGTCTGCCATATAAATCAAGTTATAATAACTTCTTAGTATGACAAACCGCTTTTTCATCTGGCAGGCTAAGCACCCTTACACGCTCAGGGATGCGTGCTGCTCCACGGCATCGGGGTTGGCGTCAAAGATGGGCTGCAGCACGTTGGCGATGAACTCCTCCACCTGCTGGGGTGCACGGCCCACAAAGTTCTCCGGCACCAGGCCCGCCACGATCTCCTCCTTGGTCAGGCCAAAGGCGGGGTCGGCAGCAATGCGGTCCACCATGTCGTTGGGCAGGCCCTCTTCCTTGACCTGCTTGCCGGCGGCGATGGCGTGCTGGCGCAGGCGCTCGTGCAGCTCCTGACGGTTGCCGCCCTTTTCCACGGCCTGCATCATGATGTTCTCGCTGGCCATGAAGGGCAGCTCAGCCATCAGGCGGCTGCGCACCACCTTGGGGTACACCACGATGCCGTCGGTGACGTTGAGCATGATGTTCAGGATGGCGTCGGTGGCCAGGAAGCCCTCGGCCATGGCCACGCGCTTGTTGGCGCTGTCGTCCAGGGTGCGCTCGAACCACTGGGTGCCGGTGGTGAAGCTGGGGTTCAGCACGTCCACCATCAGGTAACGGCTCAGGGCGCAGATACGCTCGCAGCGCATGGGGTTGCGCTTGTAGGGCATGGCGGAAGAGCCGATCTGGTTCTTCTCGAACGGCTCTTCCATCTCCTTGAAGTTGGCCAGCAGGCGCAGGTCGGTGGCAAACTTCATGCAGCTCTGGCCGATGCCGGCCAGTGCGTTGAGCACAAAGGCGTCCACCTTGCGGCTGTAGGTCTGGCCGGACACCGGAATGACGGCCTTGGGGTCAAAGCCCATCTCCTCAGCAATGGAAGCGTCCACCGCGCGGATCTTGTCGGCATCGCCCTTGAACAGCTCCATGAAGGAAGCCTGGGTGCCGGTGGTACCCTTGACGCCGCGCAGCTGCAGAGTAGCCAGACGGTGGTCGATCTCCTGCAGGTCCATCACCAGCTCGTTGGCCCACAGGGTGGCACGCTTGCCCACGGTGGTGGGCTGGGCAGGCTGGCAGTGGGTGTAGGCCATGCAGGGCATGTCCTTGTATTCCTCGGCAAAACGGCCCAGCTTTGCCAGCACGCCGATGAGCTTTTTGCGCACCAGCTCCAGGCCCTGCCGCATGACGATGATGTCGGTGTTGTCGCCCACATAGCAGCTGGTGGCGCCCAGATGGATGATGCCGGCTGCCTTGGGGCACTGCTGGCCGTAGGCATAAACGTGGCTCATCACGTCGTGGCGCACCAGCTTTTCGCGCTCGATGGCCACTTCGTAATTGATGTCGTCCACATGGGCTTCCAGCTCGGCCACCATGTCGGGGGTGATGTTGGTCAGGCCCTGGTTCATCTCGGCCCGTGCCAGTGCCACCCACAGGCGGCGCCAGGTGCGGAACTTGTTGTCATCGGAGAAGATGTACTGCATCTCGTCCGAGGCATACCGGGTGGAAAACGGGCTGATATAACGGTCATGCTGAGACATTGGTTGTTTCCTCCTGATGGTTTTTTATTATTGTACCATCAAACCTTGAAATAGTCCACGCCGCCCTCAAAGATCGGCTGGTACTTGTCGCCGGTGACGTTCTTGTACAGATACTCGCCGCTGCGCTCCGAGTGGCCCATCTTGCCGAACACACGGCCGTCCGGGCTGGTGATGCCCTCGATGGCCAGCACCGAACCGTTGGGGTTGCAGCGCTGATCCATGGTGGGCGTGCCGGTCAGGTCCACATACTGAGTGGCCACCTGACCGTTCTTGATCAGGGTGTCCAGCACCTCCTGCGGAGCCACGAAACGGCCTTCGCCGTGGCTGATGGCCACAGTGTGCTCGTCGCCCACGGCGCACTTGCTCAGCCAGGGGCTGCCGGTGGAGGCGATGCGGGTGCGCACCAGCATGCTCTGGTGGCGGCCGATGGTGTTGAAGGTCAGGGTGGGATCGTAAGCGGTGATGGGGCGGATATCGCCGTAGGGGACCAGACCCAGCTTGATGAGAGCCTGGAAGCCGTTGCAGATGCCCAGCATCAGGCCGTCGCGCTGCTGCAGCAGACGGCGCACTGCCTCGGTGACCGCCGGGCTGCGGAAGAAGGAGGCGATGAACTTGGCGCTGCCGTCCGGCTCGTCGCCGCCGGA
>ERZ791829.267-NODE-267-length-56424-cov-11.243290_pt1 | contig 56424 bp, 70 predicted proteins | sample MGYA00510296_ERZ791829 | MGnify/ENA primary metagenome ERZ791829 (study PRJEB30046, sample SAMN00791973) | human gut metagenome | study: EMG produced TPA metagenomics assembly of the A metagenome-wide association study of gut microbiota in type 2...
TTTTGAAATTTTTTTGTAGGCTCTATCCCTTACCCCAACTTTTATTATAGAGCCAGCTTTTAAAGGCTCTGTTCGGGATTTTAATTTTGGTAATTTTTTATACAGCCTTTAAATCTTATGTTATCTGAAAAGTATTATTCCTTATTTTAAAGGGTTTCCGTGACAGGTTGTCATATTCGCTCTGCGAACACTCAAAATACACAGAATTAACGGGGATTCGCTCAATCTTACAAATAGATTTCAATTGCCTTGTTTTGATTGACAAATTAGGAAAAAGTAATATAATATATACTGTTAAAGAGTGCATAATACATTTTTCGATTTTATTCACTTGCAGGCGGGCGCCTGTGCATCACAAAAGAGATAGGATGGTATAATAATTGTTTACAATTTTGAAAGAACATCGTGGCTTCGGAAAGCAGATTTTGCTCCTTGCCAAAAACGAACTTATTAAAACTTACAAAGGCGCCGTAATCGGTCCTCTTTGGGCTGTTGTTAAGCCTGCGTTTACAATTTTTGTTTACTGGTTCGCTTTTTCCTGCGGTATCAAACAGCTTAAAACACTTCACCTTGACATCGGCGGAGCACAGCCTTTTTCCATTGACTTCTTTACTTTTATGTTCATCGGTATCATTCCGTGGTTCTTTATTCAGGACAGCATAACGCAGGGTGCAAAGGAACTGAGAATCAACCGTCAATTTATTACAAAGGTTAAGTTCCCCGTTTCGACAATCCTTACTTATACAGAGGTTTCAAGGCTTTTTGTTCACCTGATTCTTATGGCATTTATGTACGCATATGTACTTTTCACAATCGGACCGAGCTGGTACAATCTGCAATTTTTCCTGTACTGTCCGTTGATGTTTATCTTCTTCCTTGCACTCACATGGTCAACAGCCCCGATGTCTGCGTTCAGTAAGGACTTTGAAAGCCTGATTGTTTCCGTTATGTCAGGTATTTTCTGGTTATCGGGTATTATGTACAATTCCTACGGCTTTGATTCGCCGTTTCTCAACAAGCTCATGCTTATCAATCCGATTAACTTTTTCGTAAACGGCTACCGCAACTGTTTCCTCTACAACAGACCGTTCTATGCAAACAAAACGGAATGTCTTGTGTTTGCAATTGAATTTGTTGTAATTTTCGTCCTTGGTATTTTCAACTACAACAGACTCAGGAAAAAACTTCCTGATGTACTTTAAGGAGGTAATATTATGGCTGAAACAAAAGTATCCGATCCGATTATTACCTTTAAAAATGTCAGCAAAACCTATACACTCTACAAAGATGACAAGGCAAGATTCAAGGCTCTTTTCTTTAAACCGAGAAATGCGAAAACGAACAAGGCACTTAACAATGTTTCAATGGTAATCAACCGTGGCGAATCGGTTGGTATTGTCGGCGACAACGGTGCAGGCAAGTCAACTCTGCTCAAGATGATTACGGGCGTTGCATTTCCCGACGAAGGCGAAATCACCGTTGACGGCAAGGTTGCCGCATTGCTTGAGCTCACTGCAGGCTTTTCCATGGAAATGACAGGCAGAGAAAACATTTATCTGAAGGGTTATGTTCTCGGTCTTGAAGACAGCTACATCAAACAGATTGAGGAGAAAATCATCGACTTTGCAGAGCTTGGAGATTACATTGACCAGCCTGTAAGAACATACTCAAGCGGTATGAAAATGCGTCTTGGTTTTGCTATCAATGTCAACATTGAACCCGATGTTCTTGTTGTTGATGAGGCGCTCTCGGTCGGTGACGCAACCTTCAAAAAGAAGTGTAAAAATAAAATTAAAGAGATTATCGAAAGCGGTGTAACCGTACTTTATGTAAGCCACAATGCCGCTTCGGTTAAAGAAATCTGCGCGCGTTCAATCTTCCTGAAAAAAGGAACTGTTATGTTTGACGGCCCGACAGATGAAACCCTCAGAGTTTATGAGGAATCAAAAAAGAAAAAATAATTCCGTTTCGGAATAAAGCAAAAGCTCCACAATTGCGGAGCTTTTCTGATTTATCTGAGAGGTAAACCCATATGGACTGTACCGTAAAAGGCAATCTGCCCTCCGAAATTTTTGAGGACATTAAAAAAATTGCAGACAACAGGATGAATTTTCAACAGTTAAAAAACAAGACTGTTTTCGTGTCGGACTGTCACGGACTTATTGCATATTACATTATATGCACATTGCTTGAGGGCAATGATTTTTTTGAAAACAACACAAGGGTAATCACCCTTGCAAAAAGCCGTGAAGATGCCGAAAAGCAGTTTGGCAGCCTTACTCTCCGCAAAGATTTTGTTGTTGAAATCGGAGAGTCAAAGAACTTTCCGGAGATTGAAAGAGCCGACTTTGTAATATACTGCAACTGCCCGTGTGAGGTTGCAGAGGAAGATTGCAGTAATCCCGAAATTGCGGATGCAATCACTTCGGGCTTTGCAAATGTGCTTGAATATGCAAAAGAGTCAAATGCCGAATCGGTTCTGCTCGTATCTTCATATATGGTTTACGGGGAGGTTTTCAGCGGTAAAAATAACATTTGCGAAAACGACCTCGGCTATCTCGATCCAACCGATGCCGACAGTGCATACGCACAAAGTATGCGTTCAGCCGAAACACTTGCTGTTTGCTATGCTGAAAAGTTCGGTATGAATGTAAAAATCGCCCGTCCCTGCCCCACACTCGGAGGTGTCAGAATGAGCGATGAAAGAAAATGGGCAAAGCTGATTGTCAGTGCGGCAAAAAATCAGAGCATTATGCTTACAGATAACGGTGGTGAAAAGTTCAGCTTTTGCTATGTGACGGACACGGTTTCTGCATTGATTGATATTTTGCTTAGCGGAAAAAGCGGCGAGGCATACAACATTTCAAATGATAACGCAAATGTGACAATGCGGGAATTTGCACAGCTTGTAAAATCGGCAAATCCCGAAAAGAATCTCTCCGTAGTGTTCGTTCACAGAAAAGATGAAGAAGAACCCGAATTTTCTCCGTCATCCCCCACACCGTATGTTTTGTGCAATGATAAAATAAAATCACTCGGCTTTAGTCCGAAAACCACGCTTAAAGACGGAATAAAACGCAGTATAAGAGCAACAGAACTGCGTGCAGAATTACGAAGGATAAAGTAATGCGTATTAAAGATTTTTTAAACGAATTTGAGGCCGACAGGGCGGCATTGCCCGGAGTTGAAAAAGAAACTCTTGCAAAGCTCAGGAACAAAACAATTGTCATCTCGGGCGGTGAACTTGCAAGGTGTCTTTGCTATGCCTTTATGTACAATAACGAGGCTAAAAGGCTCGGAATAAAAGTTATCCTTCTCGGCAAATCACGCAACGCAATGGCATCATACCACAGCGAACTCTTGTTAAGAGATGATTTTGATTTTGTCGATTATAATTCTGCATCAGAAATTTCAAGTGCCGACTATGTAATTACAACAGGAATCTGCGGTGAAAATACGGACAACAACCCACAGATTATGATTGACGGCATTGCAGAGATAAATGCCTGTGCCAAAATTGCGAAAGCCACAGGCGCAAGGGTTGTCGTTGTGAACGACAGCAGAATTTACGGCAAAGCCAAACCGCACAGAGTTTATTCCGAAAACGAATATGCCGAGCTGGATATAACCTCTCCCTCATCGCTTGCAGGTCAGCTTATGAGAACGAGAGAAACCACCTTGCACTCGGTTTTGAAGAACAGCGAATCAACCGTTACCACGCTCAGAACGGGCATAATTTTGGGAGCGTCAAGCAACTTTACAAGCGTGCTTGATCCTGTTTTTGACGATATAGCCAACCGCCGTGACACAGTTGTTCCGGCAACAAGGGGTCGCTATACCTTTGTTTATATCAACGATGTTTTAAAGGCGATTGTATTCGCAATGACAAATCTTGAAGAAAACGCAGTTTATAATGTCGGCGGCAAAAACTGCAACGCATCGCTGATTATGATTGCGGCTGTTCTCAACGATATTTACGGCAGTCGCTGTACAATTGAGTCGGGCAATTTTACGGAGCTTGACGGCTGTGCAATTAATTCAAACAAGATTTCCGTAAACGAATGCACTCCCGACATAGACCTTGAAACCATGCTGAAAATCTGCATAATGGACAAGATGAAGTCCGAAAAAGTTCTGCGTATCCCCCACTCACACGAACGCAGACTTGATTCAATTCACGAAATTCAGCTTGCATTTCTGCTTGAAACCGACAGAATTTGCCGAAAGCACAACATAAAATATTTTCTCGGCGGCGGAACACTTCTCGGTGCAATCCGTCACAAAGGATTCATTCCGTGGGATGATGATGCCGATATTATGATGTTGCGTGAAGATTTTGACCGCTTTTGCGAGATTGCGCCAAAGGAACTTCCGAGCAATATGACTTTTCAATCGTACCATACGGACAAGGCTTGTTTCTATGAATTTGCCAAGGTTCGCCTTGACGACACTTTCTTTGCAACCGACTTTGCAAAAGATCATCACGCAATGCACAACGGAATTGCGTTTGATATTTTCTGTCATGATAACACAGCCAATTCAGCAATCGGACGAAAAATTCATATGGCTGTAACTCTGTTCACAAGAGCGCTGGTGTTCAATAAATGGAATAATCGTAAGGCTGAAAACGGCAGTAGAATCCAGAGCATTGTAACAAATTTCTGCAAGAAAATATTTCCGCTCAGATTCAGTATGTGGCTTGAAGTCCGTACTTTAAAATTCTTTAAAAACAAAAAGAATGCAAAATATCTCTATGACGGAATGGGCAGAAATATTTATAACGGTGCTTTTCCAAAGGAATATCTTGACGATGTTGCTTATGCCGACTTTGAGGGTTACAAGTTCCCCGTGCCAAAGGAATATGACAAGTACCTTACCTTCCTCTACGGTGACTATATGGAGCTTGCACCGCTGTCAACAAGAATGGGTTGTCACGAAATTGCCCTCTGCGACATCGGAAAATATGACGGTTTCAAAATCCGCAAACCCGATTCTGAAAAATAATCAGCGTAAAACAGACCGATAAAGTAAATGTCACTTGACACTTACCTGTCGGTCTGTTATAATAATATAGCACATTTTGAGTGCTGTTGCGGAATCAGCCGAAGAGTAAGATTTGTCTGAAAGTAAGCTCCGCCTCGGTTTCCCTACCGTGTAAAAATCAAGGGAATTTAAATTGATTATGCAAAAGCTGACACAATCATTTTCAACTTTCCATTTTCAATTTTCAATTTAATAAGCAGGTATGGCGGAATTGGCAGACGCGCATGGTTCAGGTCCATGTGAAAGCAATTTCATGCAGGTTCAAGTCCTGTTACCTGCACCATAGCTTTTTACCCCAGTAAATACGATGTTTACTGGGGTTTTGCTATACTTAAATCACCCTAAAACACGGAAAAATATATATCGTAGCTAACACACAGCTAACAAGTAGCTAACAAATCTACAAATGACAAAATTCCCCTCATCCACTTTTTACGGCGGATGAGGGGGATTTTTTCGCAATTATGTGTTTTTATTTCTTTATGCAGTTTGTTTAATCGCTGAATTTATTCTTTCCTCAGCAATTTTGTAATACTTTTCATCGAGTTCCATTCCGATAAAGTTTCGGTTTGTATTTATGCAGGCAACGCCTGTTGCGCCTGAGCCCATAAAACAATCAAGAACGGTTGCGTTTTGTGAAGTAGTTTTTTTAATCAAAAATTCAAGGAGCTCAACAGGTTTTTCATTCGGGTGAATTAACTTACACGGCGGCACCCTAGGGACGGAAATCAAGTCCTGTGGTCGCCCGCTTTTGAACTTAAAACCATCATTTGGAATCCATATAATACTTTCGTATCTGCCGCCGAATGCCTTTTTAAGATTGCCCATACTATGACTTTTTTTGTCCCAAATAAGAACGTTTTTCGGCTTTAAACCGTTACGAATAAACTCATCAATGAAAATCTGCTGAACATCCCAACGAGTGAAACATAAGATGCCTCCTGTTTTTGCAATTTTTGACTTTATCAATGGAATAAAATCTGTAAATGGCTTTTTATCATTTAAGATTTTAGGCATTCTTTTTGTTTTATCATTACGATATTTTGATTGAAAGTCGATTCCGTATGGCGGATCTGTCAGTAACAGGTCTATGCTATTTTCGGGCAAATTTTTCAACACTTCAAGACAATCACCTTGATACAGCTCTATCATTTTTTCACCTCAATTCTTTAATAACATTTCGCACTGCCACATAAAATTTGCAACGGTGCGAAATATTTAACATCAGCCGAGCGCCTTTTTTGCGTTGGCAATTTTGTTGTCTTTTGCTCGAATACCGTCATTGATAAGATGATAGATAGCATTGATTGTCTTCTCGCCGACAATGCCGTCAACCGTGACCTTACCTGCTCTCTGTGCCTCTTTGACGGCTTTAAGCGTTCCGTCACCGAAACCGTTTGAATTATCGACCTTGGTTTTGATGATTTTCATATTGTATAAAGTAATCAACTGTTTCTTGAATGCAAGTGTTGCTGTGTTATGTGCGCCGTATTTAATCATTTCTTCTTCCTCCGTGTTTGTTGTTTTACCTCCGAGCTGTGCGGTTACTTCGTCTACAAGATTACCGAGCCTGTTATAGAGCCAGTCACCTGGGCAAGATTTATTTGCAAACCACCTATGTACCGTCAAGACCATTTCGCCTGATTTTGGCGAATAGTTTAAAGTCTTGTCCTCATTACCGAACCAAAGCAGTTTAGTCTTGCCGTTTCGTTTGCAGATGTCAACACATAAGTCAACAAGTTTGTTGTAAACTTTACTATTCATCGTGTATGGTGCGGTTGTATCGCTTGCACACTCGATTGTGACTGCACGCTGGTCATTTGCATTGCTTGATGAACACCAAGAGCGATTGCCCTCATCAACACAAAGTAACACTCTGCCGTCATAGCCGATTCCGTAGTTACAGCTTGCCTCACAAGCTGTGTTCATAAAGATGTTGCCGAGGGTTTCAACGCTACACTGACCGACTACACAATGCGGAGTAATGCGGTCAATACTGTGTGTGCGTTTACCGCTGTGGTTTGGACTTAATTTTGTGTAATTAACAAGTTTTGAGTTACTCATAGTCATTCCTCACTTTCGTCTGTTTTGTTATATTTATAAGCTGACAAGCCGAGCAGAGCACCTAAGAAGGTGTCAATGGCTGTAATAGTGCCGACAACCTGTTCGCCGTATGGCAAACCCCAAATGCCTGTAAGTGCAAAATAGAGCGTACCGATTGCAGGCAGTACGATAAGAGCAATGTATTTAAGTACATCATAGATTTTGTTTGTCATTTTCATTATTATCATCCTTTCAATTTAAATCTTCCGCCGAATGTGCCGACTGGTTGAGGTACTTATCAATCTTATTGATAGCCTCGGTAACTCTGCCGTTACAACCCTGCTGTTTCAGACCATCAAGACACGCACGGAGTGCATACATTGTCAAGGTCTGCTCGCCTTTGATTTTTTTGATTTCAGCGTTCTGCTTTTTGTTGTTTTCGATAAATTTAAAAACACCAAATACAACACCGCCAATTAAGGCTAACGCAGATATGATTTCGGCAAGCTGTACAATATCAATCTTCATCGCTTACACCTCGCTTTCTGTCGGCTCATCAACGGTTGGATTATCACCCCATACAGCCATAACGGCGTTATAGTATTCATCCGACAGCACCGTTTTGAGCTGTTCTCTGCCGAATTCGTCATTCATATATGCATTGCGGATATTTCCACCGACCTGCATTTCTTCACCGTTAAAGGTCAAAAACTGCTGTCTGAATACCGACACGCTGTCCTTTGTGAGCATATCGAGTGTGATTTTTTCTTTAAGTTCCATTTTTCATACCTCCGTTATTTTTATATTTTGTAAATCAAAGAAAAGTTTACCTGCTCATCAGCTACGAAATTATAAGCCTGTTTATTGAGCGGAGTAAACTGCAACCAAGCCGATTTATTTACACTTCCTCTGAACATTCCGCCGTTTTTGCTTATGCCGATATCATGAACAATCATATCCGATTTGTTTGAGAAAGGCATATTGAGCAAAGCTATTGTAGATGTTCCGCCTAAAGATGTTGCGTTCATAATGACGGTGACATTTACAATAACGATATCGCCAATTTTTTCATAAAGGCAAGTTGCAGATTTTATTTTATCAATCTGAGTAGAGTACGGAGTAAGAGTAGCTGTACCAAGTTCAATATTTGACGAATCGTATTTAGTTGCCAAGGCGGTTTTATCGGCTTTAACAAGCAGAGCGCTGTAAACCGTACCGCTTGTGAGATAACACGGGCTGTTATTCTTTGGTTCGCTGTCGAACGGCATTGAATCGAGCTTTCGGGCAAGTTTTTTATCTGTTCCTTCTCGTGTATATGCGTCTGAAATGCCGTACCCTGCGAGAGTATTGGCTTTATCTGCTTTCTCTGCAAGATTTGCGTCAGTCGTATCAAGCCTTGCTCCAAGCGAATTAGAACTGCCTCTTGCTGTGGTTATTTCGGTTTCAAGTGCAATTGCTCCGTCTGTTGCCTGCTCAATTCCCTCATCCATATGGTTGAGGTTGTCGGCAGTCAGCGGAGTTGCTGTTGAGGGAGTGTTTTCCCAGTTCATTCGTGTGTATTTATTCAATTTTTATTCTCCTTTCGCTGTGATTTTGTCTGTGAGTGCCTGTATGCCCGTAAGCTCTCTTGCAAGCAAATAAGAGGTCACGGTTGCGGTTTGCGGAGTGCCGTCAGCGTTATAGGCATAGTTGCCGTCAGCGTCGGTTACATAATATTTAATCTGTATCATATCGCCAGGTTCAACCCACAATCTACCGTCAAGGGTTGCCTCGATAGGCTTATAAATTTTATGGTGTATTCGCTTGCCCGTATCGCCTGAAAACAAATTTTCAAACTTATGTACCCACGCACCGCCTTCGTTATCGTTTTCCTGCCATACAAGAATGTTATCTGTCATATCATAGGTTTTACCGCTTAAAAACTTGTAACTACGCACCTTTGCAGTTCGTGTCGCTCCACCGATTGCAAAATCAACAGTCCCGTATGTACCGCTTGACTTTTCATCAGCGCTGAATGCCTCGTAAAAGTCATATTTTTCTGCTTTCGCCGTATTGGTTTCGAGGTTGACAAAAACAATGTTACCGCCTTTTCGGTTATCGGGTTTAGCAAAAGCAAACACACCGAGCATTTCCGCTGTATAATTAAGCAATTGACCGTAATTAACCTTTTCGGAATCATTAAGCCATACTTTGTTAAAAATTTTCATATTCTTAACAGTCAGATTCTCAGCCTTGTTGATAACCTCGTTAAGTAAACGGTCAGATAAAAAACGGGCGTCAGGTTGACCGCATAGGTTAGTGAATTTTTCAGAAACCATTGCCAACAGATTATAGATCGAAATGCCGTCAGAATTGTTATTCCAGAGCTTTTGCAGAGCGTTCGTACAATCGGTTTCATAAAGTTGTGAAATCACATCATAGGCGGTTATGCTGATTTTGTTCTGATCCGTTTTATTGACCTCGGCTTTGTCAATCATACCGTTAAAAATGCACCACGACTTTGTTGTCACGGCTTCGCCCGGATAGAGTGTGTCGCTTGGATATAATGAACTGCTCGGCAGTATCGGAGAGCCTGACGGAAAAGTTTGTGTCAACTTAACTAAAATCCAACAACCGACAAGTTTTGAAACATCAAAGGTTCTGTCAACGGTGTTCAGCAGTCCAATCTTGAACTCAGAGGCAATGCAACCGCCAAACTTTAATTTGTTTTCGTCACAAATCGACTGTTTAAGGCTCATACTTTCGCTTTCAATGTTGGTTTCGGTTATGACATCAAACTTGCTGTCGGATGAAAAGATTTCGAGCTTGTTTGAAATCAGCTCGTTAATAATTTTCTGCTTATGCGTACTTGAAACGGATAGCAATCTGTCACCCCCTTAATACTCAATAAAAGTGAAAGTCACGGCATTGTATATGATGTTGTTTTGGGTGATTTTCTTGACCTGATAGGTGATGTCGGGCATATAGGCGGTCATTGTGCGATATGCAAGAAGTTCATCGTCCCAATACTCGACACGGATTTTACGCTGTTGAGAGTTATCCCACGAACTATTCAAAGCACTTCTAATCGACTGCATTTGTGCAAGGGTGAGTTCATCAACGGTTGTGAACTCAATTTTCGACTTGTAATTCGGCGAAGTTGTGCGGTGCAGAAGATTGTTGCTGTCACGGTATGCCTTGATTTCGGTTCTCTGGAGCGGAGTGCCGTTGTAGTTGTCCTTTGCAATAAGCTTGTGCGGAAAAAGCTTACCGCTCTTAGGGAACCTTATTAAGTAACCTTTAAAATTTGCCATGTCATCATCTCCTAATCTAACGCACCGACACCGTGACGCTTTTTGACTGCGTTGTTGCGTTTTACAATGTTGTTAAAAATCACTTCGCCGTCAAGATTTACGGTAAGGTTAATGTCACCGCTGTCACCTGTTGAGCCTATCTCTGCCATAGCCTCAATAAGTGCCTGTTTGATAGTTGAAATCGGCGAAACAACCTCAGCCTCACGCTTGTTATCACCGAGTACGGCAAGAAATTCACCGTAATTTGCCGGAACAACCGTACCTGTGGCAAGTCGGGGAACCGTAATGTTAGGCAGTCCAACATTGCCGTTTATGCCCCCTAACGCTTCATAAGCAATCTTTGCCGCTGTACTCATTCCGCCTGAAATAGCACTGCCGAGACTGTTGAACGGATCTATAAAGTTGTTTAAGAAGTTCTGAACAACACCTAAAAATCCGTTCATAGGCTTTTTTACAGCACTCTTGATACCCTCAAAAGCATTTGAGAAAACGCTTGAAATCGGATTGATATGTGTTGAAATAAAGCTAAGCAGTCTTGCAAGCGGATTTTTCAAGGCATATATTCTGTCACGAATGCCGTTTGCAAGACCTTGAACCGTGTAACCGCCTCTTTCATACATTTCTGTTGACGGGGAATGAATTCCCATCGTGGTATCATATTCTGAAAGCACAGTAGAAGCAAGACCGTGACTGTTTTTGACAAGCGCACCTTTGTATGCGTCTGTCCCCTCAACAAGACCGAGAACCGTGTTTTTACCTGTATCTTTTGCAGCTTTTTGCAAATTGTTCAAAGATTTCCACTGCGAATTTTGAACATCCGTTGTACTGATAAGACCTGCATTATACGCCATAAGAACAGCGGCGGCGTCTGAATAGTTGCCATTAACAACCTTTTGTACATCTGTAAGGTCATCACCCGTCATAGTCAGTTTGTTCATAGCGGCAACAGCTTTATTTACCGAACTTGTTGCACCGTCAAGAGATTTTGTTTTGCTCTGAATATTCTCGAAGTATTCAATGCCCTCTTTCCATAAAGCGTCGTTTTTAGCACCGCCACCAAAATAGTAATTTTCAAGAGCCTGCATACTTTTGCCGTTTTTCTCAAGCCACTTTTTCAGTTTTTTCTGTTCGTTTTCAAGGTCTTTTTTCTTGTTGTTATAATCTGATTTTGCACTGCTGTATTTCTTTGACGCAAGAATTCGTTCTTTGCTATTTTCAGAAGATAATTCAGCTAATGCGGCACTATTTGCAAGTTGTTGATATTTATCAATTGTACTGTCAATAACCTTTTGCACCTCGGCTAAATCACCATTTAAGTGTACTTTGCCGTCAGCACTGACAGTAACATACTGATTCCACACATTGCTGAAACCGTCAACATTGCTTTTAAAATATGTAACAATAGTTTGTAACTGTGCCTGCTCTTCTGGACTAAGCGTAGCTTTTTGTAACAGTTCATCAAGTTTCTGTTGGTAACTGTCAACAAGCGTGTTATCGGCATACAAGCTATCCATTCTTTCAAGCGTATCTGATAGATTATCCTCGATACCTTGTGTCGTTTCGTCAAGCCTTGATTTTATACCGTCAATTTCATCAGCAAATTTTTTAGCTTCGGAATTACTCCAAACAAGCTGATTATATACAGTAACTGCAGTCACAAGTCCGGTGATGGCACCGGCAACGGCTAATATTGGATTTGCAGAAACAGTTGTCAAAAATAACTTTATAGCATTTTTGACTTTGTCAATTCCGCTTGCAATCGCTTGTCCTGACTTGAAAACAACAACAGCTGTACCGACTGCAGTAATGCCGCCTGCGATAGCGTACAAGGTTTTGTCACTAATAGATTTAACTATTTTGCTTAACAGTTTCAACGCTCCTGCAAGGGCTTCTACAAGTTTCGGAACTGCTTCTTCAATTGTCCATTTTGCAAGTGGGAGAAGAATATTCTTGTATGCCTGTTTCAGCTTATCTCCGCAGGCTTTGAGCAAATCACTGAACGCCTGTCCGAGGTCGGCAACAGCTGATACAAGCGGTGACAAATCAAGACTTTCAAGCCATTCAAGGCGAATCTCTGACATATCGCTCAAAAAGCCTGTGATATCTTCAACAATGCCAAGGATTGCTTCCCAAATTTTTTTGCCCGATTCATTTTTGTCCCAAGCCTGTTTGATTTTAGTCCGCAGAGTTTTGGTGTAGTTGTTGCAGTTTTTGATAATATTCAGAATATTAGTCCAAATTCTCACACCGGTGCCGTTATTCCAAACTTTGCGAAAATCCTCTGCAATCGTATTTACAAGTTCAAGCAAGCTGTTCCATTTGTCGATAATGGATTGCACAACCTCGTCACCAAGCCCTGCCTTATTCCAAGCCTTTGTAAACGCTCCCGAAATATCACCGATGATATCAAAAACATTTTTCAAAAGCTGTTTGATGTTACCGATAATCTTTTCGCCTGTGCCGTTTTTCCACACTCTCTTCCACGATTCACCGATTGAAACAAAAGCATTTTTCAGATTATTCAAGGCTCTTTTAATGCTGTCAAAAACCTTGTTTGTACGCTTTTCAATCGCTGTTGCGGCAGTATCAAGTGCGTTAACTGCGGCTTTAGAGGATTTCTTTGTGGGGCTGTTTACTGCTGTGCTGTCATCTGATGAACTGTTTTCAAGGCTCATCACATTGAGCCTGTCAAATCCTTGAAGATTGTCTTTAATTTCCTTTGTCTTTTTCGATGTTGTGGCAAGTGCAGAGTTTGCACTCTTTGTTTCATCGGCGAGGTCTGTCATTTCAGAGCTTGCGGAATTTGCGGAATTGTCGGTTGCAGATGAATAGCCGAAAACCTGTTCCGTAAAGCTTTTGAATTTTTCCGTTGCAACATCTAATTTTTCGATAAAAGAATTAAGACTTTTCAACAGCGGAGAAAACACATTGATAAGTCCCTGACCGAGTGTTGCTTTCAGGCTGTCAAGTCGGAGCTGTAAAATTCTTGTCTGATTTGCCCAACTGTCCTGCGTTCGGGCAAAGTCACCCGTCGCATTAGCAAGCTGATCCTGAACAAACTTGTAACGCAATGTTACTTTTTCGGCTTCGGTCATTTTAGCTGTGGTCTTACCGTAACCGTTTGCAAGGGCATAGCTGTCAAGCGCAGTCTGTGTCATTACGATGCCTAAATCTTTTAAAGTTTCGGTTTCGCCCGAAAATACTGATTTAAGTTTTGTATAGGCTTCGTCCTGTCTGATGTTGTAGAATGAAGCAACATCGCCTGCAAGTCCTGTCAGCGTAGTTGACATATCATAGGCTTCTTTCTCTGTAAAGCCGAAAGCCTCAGCCATTGAACCGAATGTACCGACATACTGCTTAGCCATAGTTTCGGACAAACCAAAAGAATTAGCTGCACTTTTTGCCCACTTGTCAACCTGTTTGGTCATTGCCGGAAAAGTAACATCAACAACATTCTGCACCTCCGCAAGGTCAGAACCAAGCTCAATGCACTCTTTGCCGAAATTTGTAATTGCATAAGTGCTGAAAGCAACAGCGGCAGTCTTTGCAAAGGTTTTAAGCTGATTTTTAACCTTTTCGATTGATTTGGCAACAGTAGTATTGACCTGTGCCAAACCACCGTTTAAACCCGATGTATCAAGTTTCGTATCAAAATTCAGATAACCGTCAACCGCCATATTTTCACATCCTTTCGTTTAAAAATGGGCATAAAAACAGCGTACACCGTTATGATGTACGCTAATAAAATTTTGCAAAACTTTAGCCACCCCGTTTGGAGTGGCTTTTTGTTTTAATTTAGTTTACTTGAATCAGCATTATACACTATTTCTTTCACATCGACATCTGACCTGTCAACCTTACAGAGCTTTTTCCAATCAGATTCAGAACCACCGTAGTATATCTTTTCCATATCGTGAAAATAACCCCAAAATGTATTATCAACACTTTTTAATGACTTTGGAATATACAGATACTTAATTCCGCAAGAGTTAAATGTGTTGTTGTCAAGATGAGTTGTTCCCTCGGGAAGTATAACACTATCAACAGACCTTGCAAAAAATGTTCCGTCTGAAAAAGATACTACCTTTCTGTCTTTTCCGTCAACTTTATAAGTGCTGTTAACCTTTATTTTATCATCGTGTCCTTTATATTCCTTGATATACACTTCGTTTCCGTCAAAGTAGTAATCGAAATCTTCAAGGTCTGTGTATTCAGTTGCCCAAACAGACTTGCTGTCAGCATTTTTATCTTTTGAACTTGAATAACCGTTACCTGTAATCAGATTTGATACTACGCCAAGAACCATAACAACGAGAACCCAAAACCACCATTTTTTGTACAAAGGCTTTTTAGTCTTTTGTATATACGGTGTTACAGGTTTTACATTATTAGAAACATAATTTACAGTTTCAGTTTTTGGCTGTTCGGTTCTGTTTACATAAATCGTTTGATTGATAACTGTTTTTTCATCTTTCTTGATATAACTGCCGCAAAAGTTGCACAATTCTGTATCATTCGGGTTATCAGCACCACAATACGGGCATTTCATAGGTCACACTCTCCTAAATGTAAAAATGATATAATTTTTTATTTAATCATACACTAACAATTAGAGAATGTCAACAATATGTGATAAGATACTACACTACACAAGCGAATTTATGAAGTCAAGTTCCTCTTTATCTTCTGCTGTGAATTTGGGTTTTAGGTCTATAAGTTCTTTATGTTCGCTGTAAAAATCCCGTTCGGTTTTGTCGAGCTTCTTATGCTTTGCCTTTTTGGTGCGTATTGAAATCACCTGTGTAAACAAGCCGTCGCCCACTTCATTGAACAAGCCGAGAAAAGTCCACCAGTGCATATAATCGACTGTGCGTGTTTCCGCTCCTGCAACCTTATTGAGAGCAGGGAAGATTATATGTCCGTCCTGTTCCCAATCAAGCACACGGACGGGGAGCTGTTTGCCCTGCGGAATATCTCCGCCGTCAAGATACCAAGTTGCCCTGTCAAGTGCCTTTTGGTAATTTTCGGGAATCTCCTTGTAAAGGCACTCGACACACACTCGGCATTTTTCAAAATCGTTCAGATCATCGTCTGCATAGGCTTTGAAAATCAGCAGAGCAACACGGAAGTCGGAATTGATTTCGTAGTTTCTGCCGTCAACCTCAAGGCTTTTCGGCAGTAATTCAATCACTTTTTCACCTGTGAAGTGTATTTGCCGACTTTCTTATTGGAAATTTTCTGTGCCGATTCAAAATCAGCCTGCATAACAGGAATAAGCACTTCAAGGAAGTTTTCAAAAATCGGCTTACCGCCCGCAAGTGAAAGACAGTTAATTTCACCAAAGGCAACCGTGCAGACATCCGAACCGAAAATGTAGTTAATCTGTTCTCTGATGTCCTTGTTGCACTCGGTGATAAGCTGAATTGCGTCTGTGTTTTCAGCTTTTTCAGCGTTTTCATACTTCTTCTGAATCTGCTCAATATTCTTGACTGCCTCGTTGAGCCTTGCAAGAATGCCCACATCCGCGGTGTTGATACGGATTACTGCGTTTTCGTCATCGCCAATCTGATACTCCTTGTAACCTCTGTCAAAAACAAGTTTCTGCATAAATCAATCCCTCCCCAAAGATTAAACCGTTGCGGTAAAGGTCGGCACTTTCTTCTCAATTGTAGCCGTACCCTGCTGTCTGTCGCCGTTAAATGCGATGTTGAACGGAATGTTCACACCGCCCTGAGCACCGCCGTAGGACTGTGGCTTTACGATACAGGTTTCAGTCCAAGCGTCATACGGACCTGTCTTCTTATCAACAAGGACTTCAAGAATTGCAGTCTTGCAGTCATCGCCTGTAAGGCGGTTCATTGCAATATCCTTAATCTTTTCATAGATTGCATCGCCTGTATTTGCGTAATAAGTGTCTGCGTCAATTGACGGTTCATAGCCGTTATCGTTTACAACGGTTTCATCAAGAATGTTCTTGACAGTTTCTGTGTCGGGGTTGAGTTCAACGGACATATCCTCGATGTCACGACCAATCAAAAACCACTTAGGGGTTTCGCCACCAAAACTTGCGTCAATAAAGTGCATTAGGTAGCTTCTTTTAAGTTTACCGATATCGGGTGTTGTTGCCATAATTAAAATTCCTCACTTTCGATTTTGTAATCTGCGGTAATCTGTAACTGATACATTACATTACCGATTAAATTGCTGTCGGGTATGTCATAAAGCATACCGTTCGAACAGGTTATTTTTGTGAGCGTACCTGCAAGCTCGTTGTCGCCAACCGTAACGGTCAGTATTTGCCCCTTTGCCTGTTTTTCAAGCCACAGCTGTAACTCGTTAATAAGTCCGCTGTTGGCAAGGCGGTCATAGTCATTAACCGACTGATAAACAGCGTACAAGATGAATGTGTGCTGTCGCTCCTGATTGCCGAGAACATCGGATTTAATCAGTGTGTCGCCTGTCGGAGATAAGCCGTAGCTGTCGGTGTCGGGAGTTGTGTAGTCAATGTGCAGGACATCGTTCAGCTTTGGAAAGCTCATCACAATGCTCCGCATAAGTTCAATAATATTCATTCTGCCGTACCTCCTGCCACTTTAGCAGCACCCTGTAAAATCTCTTTTTTACGGTCGGCTTTCATTCGTTCAAACCACATCTTGCCGGCAAGAGGGTGCTTTGCCCGAGAATAAACAAGCATTTTACCTGTGGGGTGTTTCTTCTGTCCTTTAGGGCTGAAATAGCCCACAATAACACCGTTTTCCTTAATCGGGATATTAGGACCGTAAACCTTGCCGTAGTAGAGATACCTCGCATACGGTGTGTTCTGATGAATTTCGCCCGAGCCTATAACCGTTGAGAGGGTTGCCGACTTTTCAAGCACACCGTTTCTGAACGGTGTATAGGGTTTCATCAATCGTAAAACCGTGCTGTCAACATACTTTTGCACCTTTAACACATCGGCATTTTTGCGGACTGCAAACTTTTTATCCCAGAGGAAACCTGCCGTACCGTTTTTCGACTTGATGACAAAATCGGGCGGTTGAACAATCTTCATGCAATCACCTCGCTGAAATTTTGATGTGCTGTAAATCGGTTACGCCGTAGAGCTTTTCATCAATCGACATAACCGCATAGCACCTGTGTTTTTGCTTTAGCGTTTTAAGGCTCTGTGACACGCTCTGAGGGCTTGAATTATCAAAGGCAAAATTACACTCACCCTTAATAATAATGTCCTGTGCGCTGTTCTGAGGGGTGCATAGCTGACCTGCAAAAAGGTTTTCGCTCGGCTTTAAAAAGTCGGGCAAAAGCCCTGCGGATTCAATCGGAATATACACCGTCACGCTGTCAGCGTTCTGCATTCCGCTTTTAAGCACATTGCGAGCCTTGTTCTCCTGCCAATGACATTCGGGAATGAAATAACGGTCATAACCCGAACCGTTGAATCTGTAAATAGTACAGGAGCTTTCAGGGGTAATAATCATCTGCGACCTCCTCTGTACAGCAAATCGGTATCGGCAAGATACTTGTAAATTGTGTGTCTGACAGCCTTTTTATGGGCGGTTTTACGCTCTTCTTCGGACACATAGCTTATGGATTCATCACCGACGCTTGCGGATGAAATTCCTGAATTTGCGGACTGCTTTTCATCGTTATATACAAGCTCTGCAAGCTCACAACAGCAGAGTTTTACGCTTTCGGGAATATTGTTCCCGTCAACATTTTCGCCTGTGTATGCCTTAATGAGCAGGGTTGCAGAGCGTGCATAATAATCAAAGGCGGAAACAATGACCGCCTTTCTGCCACAGAGATATTCAGAGATGTAATAGCCTTCATCGGCATAAGCGGTCATAGTAACACTCCTTTAAACCTCTACGGCTGAATGGCAGTAGATACCTGCCTTTTTGTTCTCGTAAACATCGGCAATACCGACCATACGATAACCAAACTTCCAACCGTCAGAACTCTGATTAACTGACGGCTCAATAACCTTTGTGTCAAGGTGCTTTGTGAACTGAATAGGAGCAGAGCCGTGAATAATCATAAAGTTGATATTCTTGCCCGAAGTCGCCTTTTTATAACCGCCCTTTTCCTTGCTTGAAGATGTGCCGTCAAGCTGTTCAATCGCTGTATAAAATCTTGACTGCGGAACAAGTGTGGTGTCAGCAAAACGGCTGAGAACCTCCCTTGATTTTGTTGTATCGAGATCCTGCACAAGACCGTAAAGCGGTGATGTGATGAAAAGGTGTCTGTTCTCGAAAGGAACTTCATCCTCATCCATTTTTGTTGAAGCTGTGCGGAGAGCCTTTACAACCTCTTCGCCTGTTGTGAGAGTTGCACTCACGGAAGAAATACCGCTTGTACTTGCATACTTCGCAAAACGGAAAGCGTCAAGCTCGGGAACAACCTTTGTGCGGATAAACTCGCCCGAAAGTCTGCCGAATGCAATGCCTGCCGTTTCTGCATTATCCATTGTGTCAACCGTGAACATTCTGCCACGGTCAAAGTTACATTTCACGGTTTCGTTCGTAAGCTCAACATTGCCGTCAACATAACCGCTGTTGCGTGAATAGTCAGCAAGACCGTCCATTGTGAGCATCGGAATGATAAGCTCGTTTGCGTTAGCGCCCTGTGTTGCAAGGTCTGACGCACCGTCAATTTTGCTTGTGAGTGCTGACTGCTTATAGACCTCATCAAGCAACGCTGTGTACTGTTTAAAAAGTGCAATTGTGTTTGCCATAATAAAATCACCTCATAGATTTAATAAAATTATTTCTTTTCGGTAGAAAGTCCCATAGCCGCACGCATTGACGCAAGCGGATTTGAGCCTGTACCGCCGTTACCTGTATCGGTTGCACCGACAGGATTCTGAAAAGGCTCGTCAGAACCGAACATATAGCCGTTTTCGGACTTAACCTGTTCGAGAGCCTTTTTGATGTCATCTGCCTGATTTTTAGATGTTTTCAGGTTTTTAAGGTCAAGCAGAGCCTTGACAGCCTTTGAGTTTCTTGCACCGCTTTCCGAAATTGCACCGTCAAGCACGGAGTTAAATTCCATATCCGCAATCCTTGTCTGATACTCGTTTTCCTTTGTTTCAAGTTCGCCGTTGAGCTTTTTGATTTCGCCCTTGAGCTCGTCCACATTGACACCCTCAAACTTTTTGAGTGCAGTCTGTGCAGTTTCAAGCTGTGACTTGTAGTTGTCCCTTGATGTGCGGAGCTTTTCAACCTCTGACACGGTTTTGTAATTATCTGCAAAGGCTTTTTCAAAGTCTACCTTTTTATCTTCGGGAACTGTAAAGCCGATTTCGGAGAGAAGTGTGTGTATATTCTTCATAGTAAATCCTTTCTGCATAGCTTGTATTCCGCTTTGCCTGCGGTAGAAATTCAGCCGTTATAACCTACGGCAGGGTAAAATAAAAGCACCTTACATATTCGTAAAGTGCTTAATCTGCTGATTCTGTTTTCTTTGTTCTCGGCTTTTTAGGAGCGTTTGGTTTAACTTCAACTGCAAAGCCGCCGTCAATGAGCTGTTTGGCTCGTTCGTCAGAACATTCAAAAACTTCATTCACAGGTCGGGTTACATAGCCGTTCTGCCTGTCGTTAAATGCTGTTGTTACTCTGATTTTCATTCTGTCACCACCTTTCTAAACCGGTCGAAATCGACGGGTTTAACTGTTAATCTTTACTCTTAAATGTAATCGGCAAAATCTGTTTAGGCAGGAAGTTAATTTCATAACGGTATTTGTCCACTTCTGCACCGCTTATGTCCTCTACAACATACATAGTTTCATCATTAAGACCTATGATATGCTTTTTGTATTCACCCTTGCCCGTTTCGCAGACAACCTCAATTTGGTTATCATCATTATCGACCTGTAATGAAAAAGCGGCAACAAGTTCAAATGACGGCTTATCGGTTCTTGTGTTAATAACCGTAAGCCTGCGTATCACATTGAAATTGTCTGCTTCCTGCGAAACATTGTACGATACCTGCGTTGCCTCGGTACAGCCCACAGTAACCAGTACGGTTGTTGCAATCATAACTACCATAAGTACAATTGCTAAAATTCTTTTTCTCATAGTATCAAACCTTTCTTTGATTAATAATAAAAAAGCACTCTGATTTCTCAAAGTGCTGATTTGATGTATTTAGTTTTGTCTTGGTAAGTTACAGGCAAGTTAAACAACAAAACCGCCCTTTTTACGGAGCGGTTAGTTTTTGTTTCTTTGTTTTTCAAGTTCTTTAATTATTTCGTCAAGACGTTTTGAAGCTTCTTCGTTAGAACCATCTAAAACAGATTTGTTTATTTCTTCCATTCAAATAAACCTCCTTCTTGATGTTTACTTAAAAATTTATCAATAACCTTTCTGTATTCACTGTCAGAACCTGTTTTTATCCTCTTTTTTTCCATTCGTTGTAACTCTGTTAAAAGTGATAGCCTGTCGTATCCTTTCAACTTTGTTAATACTTCAATGTTGCCATCGTTTTTCACAATAGTAAATGTTTTTATACTATCATTCTTAATAAATTCGATAATATCATTTAAAGAATAACTGCTGTTTCTCGGGTGATTGTGCATAACAAATAAATCTTTGCCTTGAAGTGCTGATCCAAAATCTATTTTTTCATCAGTTTCTTTAATAGGCTCTGTAATCATTTTGGACACATCATTTTTTAATACGAAGGCAACTTCTTTATTGTCATTTTGTTCTTTTGAAAATTTCAAAAGCTCCTTGTGTTGTTTTTGAATTTCCAAACACTGCTCTTCTGTATAACCTTCAATATCAACTTTAGGAATACAACTGATAGCTTTATCGGTTATCGGAGTAATAGGCTTTTTACTTTTCTCTTTTATTATACCACTTTTACCCGATTTTGCAACAGATTCAGCGGTGATTTTATTAACACTCTCTGCTTTTTTCGGGAGTTTTGAGCCTAAAGCATTTTTGCCGTCAACGGTTATTCTTTCCCATTGCTGAGGGAGGTTCATTGCTTTGGAAAACTTTACATATTCATCCTGTCGCTGAAAGTATTTTGCCTTTGCGCCTGTGATTGTGTCATAGTCTGCACCGCCCTGTGTGAGCAGTTCAATCTTCTGACGGTCGGCACGCATTGCGGTTTCAAGCTGTCTTTGCCTCTGCTGTGCCTCATATGCCGTGTACTGTCTGCCGTTATACTCTTTCGGGGTGTTCTCCTCCTCGTTCATACGGTCAAGTTCTTCTTCGCTGTATGTCGGGGTATCAATGCCCTTGATGAACGGCGAATAACTGTGGTAGCAGTTCGCACCGCAAAGACCTGTGACCGTTCCCAATCCACAGACTGTTTCAAGCTCCTTTTTGCTGTACACTCTGCCCTGCCACACCTGATGTGTCGGTCTTGCACCACGGTGATAGCTGACCTCGAAATATTCCGTGCCGAGCTGTTCGGCGTTGTCCTCGTTGACCTTTGCGACAACCTGATTAAAGCCTGTCATCAACGCCCTGCGAACCGCCACATCAACACGATTGCTCCAACCGCTTGCATAATCAACGGCACGCAATCCACTGTCGGTCATAGCTTTAACCGCTTTTTTAAGGACTGTGTTATAATCAACCGCACCGCTTGCAATCTGCATAAGTCCGTTGTCAAGTGTGTCTTGATAAAACTTTGCAAGAGGAGTAAACGAAACCGTGTTGTCAGAATTTCTGACGGCAAATCCGAGTGAACCTGTAATGTTCCTGTACTCTGATTTTGTCTGATTTTTGACTGCCTTTACAAGTTGTCGCAACTGTTTATTTTCTGCATAAGGAATATACTCTTTGCCCTTGCCTGTATAAAGCTCCTCGTTTCTTGCATATCCCGACTGTACAACCTCGTTATAGATTCTGTCGATTTCATCGTCAGACGCATTAAGCGTGCTTTGAATAAGGCTGTCTATTTCATCCTTACTCACGCCCAATTCATACAAGCGGTTTATCTGCCAATCAGCGGCAGAGGTTATCTCCTCACCGTTAGCTTTCAAACGCTCCGTAAGGTCGGACATAATGTTCAATTGCAAACTGCGGTACAACTGTTCCATAGCCGAGGGCAAAGCCTCAATTTCAGTCGGAGTGAACATTATTCGATAACCTCAGAGGACTGCGGAAGATTCTTTTTCGCTGTCTTTTCGTCCTCTCCATACCACTTCATACGGTACTCATCAGGTCGCATAATTCCAAGACTCAAGTCCTGAATATCCTGTGTGCGTTCAGTCTGTTCATCGGTGAGAATACTGTCCTTAAAGTCACAAACGAATGTGTAACCGCTTGTTGTCAGCGAATTGTAAAAGGCGAGAGCATACACCAAATCGTCAAGACAATATTTAAGCTGTTTCTGAATTGCCGATACCGTGTTGTACTTTCGATTCTTAGCCGATAATATCTCCGTAGCAGTCTTTGCAACTGTTTCGGGGTTTGAAAGGTCACCGTATGCAAGACCGACCGCAAATTCAATCATACGCAGATATGTATTCAAGCCGTCCGTAATGTCGGACTGTCGGAACGCAGGCGAAAAGTCCTTGAACAGTTCTTCGTCGCCCAAATCCACATCAACGGCACGGTACAAACGCCTGTTAAGTCTGTCGGCTTTGCCGTCCTTAAACACGGCAGAATCAACATGAATCGCACGCTCTCCGCTTTCAAATTCCCAGTCAAGCCGTCCGAATTGCATATCGGCTTTCTGAATGATTTCAAGTCCGCTGTCAAAAATCGACATACCGCATGATGAGCCGTCAACCGTGTTTTTAATCGGCACTCTGAAATAACCGAACGCAGGTCTTTTCATATCGGGATATGTAATCGCAGGCGGTAAGTCTGCCCACTCGTCAATGACAGCGAGAGGAATTTCCGTTCCGAGAACTTCGGGAGATGCCGAGCGATAAGCCGTATTCGTAATTGTCAAGCCTTTATCCTTGTCAAGGCTGTGAAATTCAAGCCTTGTGTAGTAGTTGTCACCGATTTTCTTAAATTCGGGGAAGATGACCTTTACAAGCCTGTGCTTTGCGTCAAACTCAATCGGCACAAAAGCGTTTGCCGAGATATATTGTACCCTGTCACCGCCCAAAGGCTTGATAACCATTGCACCTGTTGCAAGACCTGACTGTAACTCCGAATTAAGCTCCTCGGTTGCAGTTTCAAACAATTTTGACAGCGTTTCATTTGAGATGTTCACCGTCATTTCGTTAAGCGTAATGTTAGCAAACTCCCTTGTGATTGACTGTTCAAGCCTCAAACTGATGACATTTTCATCAAGCCACGGAGCTTTGCCGACATAGCAGTTTTGCCATATGCCGATAGCCTTTTGCATTTCTGCTGTAATCGCAAGCTGTAAATTAAGCGCCTGCCGAATATTTTCAAGCGGAAACATTCGCCTCCACACCCCTTTCAAAAAATCTATAAGTCCCATTATTCACCTCTGCGTTTCCATACTCTGTTCATTGCATATCTGACAGCGTCAATATGGTGGTTGTCCTTATCGGGATAACCGCTTATAACATTGCCGTCCTTGTCACGCTCGTATTCATAGTCGAGAAACTCCTGTGCAGTATGCGGACAGCGTGTGTTATCAATCACAATCTCCCGTAAAGACTGCAACCACTTCATCGAGTAAACAACCGAACCGGGTCCTTTTTCTGCCGAACGAGCCATTAAACCGTCAGCCCTGTAATCGCCGACTGACTTCTGTTCTGCACTGTCGCAAGTGATTAAATCATTGCTTGTAACTCCGTGCTTAGTTATGAGCAATTCGGCTGTTTCCCTGTTGCTTTTTTTGTTGCAATTTTCCTCGTCAAAAATAATGAGCTTGTGTTGACTTGGAATATAAGTCATACAATCATAGGCAAACGGATCAGGATACCAGCCCCAGTCAACTCCTCTGTAAAATCTGTCAAAGGTCTGAATTTCGTCATCTGTGACCTCACGAATAACAACATTATCAAATACATTGCCGCCTGTGCCGTTAGCAATGCCCATATACTCGTTTTCATAGGCGGTAGGGTTTGTTTCTTTCAGGAACTCTGCGTCATCTATAAACGGCTTTCCGAGCCATTTTGACGGTACTGTAAGGTATGTACTCTCAATAACAAGCCTGTCTTGACGGGGAATTTTAACATACTTGTTTGCCCAGTTCTGTGCAGATTTCGGAGGGTTGAACGATTTAAATTTAAAAGCCGTGTCACCGCCACGAATCACCGACTGTTCAATCTTTCTGACAGCTTCCTCGCCCGTGAACTGGTCAAGTTCCTCAAACCACACAACGCCGATATAGCCGAACGGTACTTTGATTGATTTAATCTTGCCCGGATCATCTGCTCCACGGAAGTATATTTTCTGCCCTGTGCTTACCCTCGTGATTTCGAGAGGTGACACGGTGCAGTTAAACTCGCTTTCAAGACCGAGAGCAGAGATTGACCACAAAATCTGCTGATACACCGAACTACGCAGAGTGTCGGCTACCTGACGAAAAATACAGGCGTGCATATCCTCGTTCTTCATAAGCAAATCAATAACATTCAGACTGACGAAAGACGATTTTGTTGAACCTCTTCCGCCGGGGAAAACATATTCCGAATGTTCTTTACCCTCAATATCAAAAAGCACCGACGAAAACGACGGTGCAACCATATTAGCCGGTATTCCTTTGTACTCCGAACCGTCACTCTTTGGCGGTTCAGCCTTTTTGCGTTCAATGTCGAGATAGGCATTGTCGAGCTTGATTTTATGATTTTCAAAAACATTGTCACGGATAATATTTCTTAATTCTTTAATGGAATTAACATCACCTGTTTTAGCCTTTTTGAGAAGTGCCGCATTTACAACGAGCAAATTATTGACCAAATCTTCGTCAATCTCATCAACATTAATTCCCATATCAATAAGCATTTCCCAGTCGGCAGGAGTGTTGGCAGGCAACGAAAGTAACATATCCATAACCTGTTTCATACTCTTTTTACGGCGGCGTGACTTGCCCGAAGCCTTACCGCCCTTTGCTCCGTTTTTCACGGCTTCATCACGGCTTTGGTCAGATGTAAACGGTATTAAATTTTTCTCATTGGGCAATCACCTCACCTCTTTTATCCGATTTTTCCTCACAACACAAAACCGCCCACAGCTGGAACTATGAGCGGTCTGTGCGAATTTTTATCTTAGAAGAGTTCTACATATGTCCTGTTTGTCAAACTTTCATAATACCATTATACGCAGGGTAAGGGTGACATTCAATGACATTTCAAAATAATTTTACGAGAAATCGAACTTTTTTCGGAACGCCTGTAACGCTTCGCAGTGCAATCTCAGGGTATGCCTTACGCTCATTTCCATACTCTCGGCAATATCCTCCCACCTCTGACAATTTATGTAATACTCGGTCAAAATTGCAATGTAACGGTAATCGTCAAGTGCGTTGATTTTACTGCGGATTTCAGTTTTCAACCGCACAAGATTGTCAATTTCCCGATTGATTTCAGTCTGCAGGTCTGCAATCCTGTCAACAATCCGCATAGGGTCATTCACTCCCGATGTCTTAACAGGCTCGTTCTGCTTAACCGATACTTGTGCAATATTCAGCCTAAGTTTCGACAGCTCGTGTTCTTTCGTTCTGATTAACTTGTCTGAAACTCTGACCGAATATAAATAATCTTTAACCGTCAATCCATATCCACCTCACTTTCAAGCCATTTTCTAATAATTTCTTCATTTTCAAGACAAGGAGCATCACAATTTTCACAATAACCGCAAACATTGTTATTTAATGTATCAAGCATAATATCAAGCATAAAATGTGTCATTTGCTCTTTACTCATTGATTTGATTTTTTCAAAGTTAGTCATCGTTCACCTCTGCATATTATATACCAAGCTGATTACATGCACGATAAAATCCTTCTGCCCATAAATAAACACGAGGATGTATTCGCTTGCCACAATCATAAAGCCACTCAAAGTAATCAGCATCGAGTTCAGAACAAAAATCTACAATCAGTTCTGACGGTAGAAACTTGTTGCCGTAAATGCAGTTTGAAACTTCATGTTCAAGTGCCTCCCAGACATCATCTTCCGATTCCATATAACACGAACTATGGTCGCTATACGAAGATATTATGTCATCGGAATCAAAATCCTCAAGATTGTATTTAATACTCTCTACAACATCTTTTTCATCATAATAAAACAAATCTGATGCTGTTTGAATCTTGCTTATGTAATACCCAATATCATTTTTTACATAATTTTTAAGATTTGACGGCTTAATTTTGTTATACCAAGTGGCAATGCTATCACCCAAATCACCGCTAACTACTAAGCTACCTCTTTTCTTATCTACTATGTAATTCACATAATAATCTCCGCTTCCATCAGCTCTTCGCCAATCAATAATTAGGTAACGGTCTGTGTCCTGAATAAGCGTCGCTTTGTGTGTGTTAAATTTCTCGCAGAATTTAGCGATTCTTTCTTTTGTCATTGTTTTCACCGTCCTACAAGTTCGGGGTTGTCGTAAATATTGCCGATAACTTCAATATCTTTTGGGCGATAATATCTGCCTAATTCCTCAAAGATTGAATTATACACAAATCCAAATTCAGTTTTATCAACATCGTACTGAACGATTCCATAGTCGTCATTATCCGAGCGGTAAAGAAAATCAATGATATCACCCTCGAAAATTTTTCTACCGTTCTTGTCGAGCATATTGGTGTACTGCCCGATTGTTTTGTAATCAATTTCGATACCACTTATGCCGTTTGTATTCGTCATTTCTGCGGGTAGATTTTTAAACTGTTCATCATACAATCTTGTAACTAACCCATACACCCATTCGCCATTCTGGTATTCTGTTCGGTGGCAACCTTCGTTACGGTTTATCGCTTTGCCTCTAAATAATATTTCTCTCATCATTTTTCATTCTCCTTTAATTTTTCGGTTATTCTTTTGGTTAAGCCGTTTTCGTTGGTTAGGCATTCTAAGGCTTGGAGGGCATTGATTACGGTTTGCTCGTTGGTTTGGGACTGATACATCTTACGGACGAAGTCGGCGCTTTTCTTTACATTATCCATAATTCTTTGTGAGAGCATACGGTATTCGTCTGCGTCGTTTCTGTCACGCTTATACTCCGTTCTGAGCTTTTCCTGCCATTCAAGGCAGATGTTTATGTCCCAGCCTTTATGACGGTTGTTGTAGCCGACCTTTGCAAGCCTTGAAAAGTATTTATATTCGGGCGGCGGAAAGGATGAGTAATCAAGCTGGCCGTCAATCGCTTTGTTTTCAAGCTGTTCAAACACCTGTGGATTTTTAAAATCATATTTTTTCATATTACCTCTTTCGGAGGGTAGTGGAAGGTTTGGGGCTATTTTAAAGAACCCTTTCTATATATATAATATTAGTTTATTTTTCTTATACGAAAGGTTAAAAAAACCGTCAAACCCTCCACCACCCTCCACCTCAACAATCTTTAGAAAGTGAAATGCCGTTGAAAAAGTTATAGTTTTTGCCTCTTACCTTTTCAAATCGTTTGGCAAGCTCGGTGCTGAATTTGGTATTTGACATACAATATTCGTTGTTGTCCCCCGCCCAGCTTGCATAGGCAGCATAGAGCGTGCTTGCCTGAACCGAACCCTCTAACACACATCTGTCCTCGATAAAGGCGGAAATGACATCCATTTCACGCTTGTACTCTCTCACGCTCTGAAGAACGGCAGACGGCATTTTCAAACCCTCTCTCTGCCACAGAATACAGCCGTCAATACACCATTTAAAAATTGCGGTCATTTCGGCTTTGAGCTTATGCGTAAGGTTCTTATCAACCTTATCCTCGGGAATCTGAACATTGAACGGTATCATATGTATTCTTCGCCATATGCCCGTGTCAGTGCCTCTGATAATCGGTTTATGGTTTGTTGCCATCCACAGCTTAAACTCGGGCTTGAACTCAAATTCCTCGCTGTACAGCTTTCTTGCCGTTACGGTATCGTCACCCGTAAGCTGTTTGAGAAGTCCCTCATTAATTCGCACGCCCTCGTTCGGCTCAACCGAGGTGACAAGCCTTGCACCCTTTAACCGTGCAATGTCGCTGTTTATGGCACTGCTCTGAGAGTTTCTTACCATAATTGTTTCAGGCTGAATGTTTGCGGCATAATCGCCGAATACATCACGGATAACATCAATGAATGTACTCTTGCCGTTTCGTCCCGTGCCGTAAAGGAAGAATGCACATTGTTCAGCCGTTGATCCTGTCAGGCTGTAACCAACCGCCTTTTGAATGTAGCGAATAAGCTCCTTATCGCTTGCAAAAATATCGTCAAGGAATGCAAGCCAACGGGGACACTCTGCCGTTTGAGAACAGTCAACCGAAGTAATCTTTGTAAAATAATATTCGGGATTATGCGCCCTCACTTCGCCGTTTTTAAGGTTGATTATTCCGCTTGGGGTGTTTAATGCCATACGGTATTTATCCATTTGTGCCGGAAGCACGGGGATATGGTGTTCAATCTCGTTGAGCATTGCTTTTTTTGATTTGTTGGAACGGCTTGCTTTCATATGTTTTTCAAATGCTTTCGACATATCTCCGCCGCTTTCTTCATCAGCCTGCAAGTATAGCTTTGCCTCGGCTTTCATAGCCTCAACGCTCTTGTCTGCCATTCTTAACACAACTCCGATATTGTCAACACACCACTTCATAGAATTGTAGTAGTACCATTTTTTCTCTGTATAACAATACCTTACATTATCACCGAATAAATCAACAAACCTGTCAGCATTGCCCATATCGTCAAAGGTGTAGGCACGCATTTTTTCTTCGTCAACCGCTTGAACAGCCTTGCCGTCACCGATTGAAATTGAGTAATCGTTATGCTGTTTTGGGTTATAGGTCTGCGTACAGCCCGACACAGCCTTTTGCAGGGTTATAATGCCGTAGGTTGTGCCGGACTGCTTTCTGTCCCACTTGTCACGCATTAAGCCTGATTGTCTGAAAATCGAATCCATCTTGTCGGTGTCGCATCCGCACCAAAACGCAAGCATATTGCAGAATGCCATATCAGCCTCGCTCTGTGACGCATAAGCCGAAAAATCACCGCTGTATAAGGCTCTGAAAAGATTGCCGTTTTTGGCATTGCAGGCGGCTTTTACAATATCGTCAACCGTATTGAGATTAACCTCAATGTTACGGAGCTTAGGCTGTGGCTCTGTTGCCTTGCCAAGATACTTTGAGTGCAACGGCTTTATGCTTTCGGTGCAATCGTTTATGTACGCATATGCAGAGCAGTAATCGCCTGTCACAACGAAAAATCTGCCGTTTTCGTACATTTCAAAACCGCCTGAATCATTCTTAGCCTTTCTTCTACCCTCGGGAAGAGTTCCCTTGCAGATGATATGGACGCCTGTTTTGCTCTGCGAAAACTCGGTATAGCTCTGCAAAGTGTTCACAAACTCGCTGATTATGTTGTCAGCTCCGCCGTTCTTGTAGTCCTCAATATCGTTTGGCATATCGTCAAGGTCAACTCCGAAAAACGGTGAATTTGAGAACATAAAGCCTATGCCTGAATATTTGGCGGATTCTCTGACTGCCGTTTCAAAGTCCGACCAAGTGTCCGAGTTATTCGGCATTGCAAAGCCACCCGTTCTTGGATTTATAGGTTTCTTTGAAATTCCGCTGTGCGATTTCGGATCTGGATATGACTGCCAGCACACCCAGTTTTTGTAACCTTTCAATTCCTCGGGAACTGCAAAATATTTATTTTTATTTGGGTTTAAATTTGTAAAGCCCATTTTTTCACCTCCATATATGGGTATAAATACGGTGAAAATTGCATTGTTTTATGCAATCCCCGAAGAAATTTTTTAAAATCAGAACGGTAAATCATCATCGAGCGGCATATCTTCAAAGCCCTGATTTGCTGTCTGTGCAGGTGCATAACTCTGCTGTGGCTGTGCATAGGCTGTTGCCGTGCCGTTCTGCGACTGTTTGAAGGTATGCTTTACTGTCGGATACTTTGTAGGATTGAGCCAGCTGACTTCTTCTCTTTTTTTGCCGTTCCATTCGCCGTGCTTAACGGTTACACGAACAGGCTTTTTCACAAGCTCACCGAGGAACTGTTCAAGGCTGTCATAGTCCTTGCCGTCGGGAAGTCCTGCCGCCTTGCCGAGAGCCATAACCTGATTAAAGCCGTATCCGTTTACCTGCATATCGTTCTCGGTCGGTTCTATGCGTTTCCACAAGGTATGGAAGATATATCCGTTTTTATACCCCTGCTCAACATCGTTTCGGATAACGAACGAAATGTTCAGGCAGGTTTTTTCCTCGCCTTTTGAATTAGTGTAGTCACGCTCCTCTGCCTTTGCTATAAGACACTCATAATCGCCCTCGGGCTTGAGTGAATCAGGCTGTGCCGCCTCGCTCCAATTTGCTTTAAATCCCATAATTTTACTCCTTTGTTATTAACTCTATCGCCTCATCGGCACTTCTGCATACTCCTGCAACAGCACCGTTGAGTTTCATCATATTTATAAATTTCTGCTGTTTTTCTGTTGGTTTACCTTTGGGAGTTTTAACCTCGATAAAAACCGCCCTGCCGTCTGATTTTCTGACACCGAATAAATCCGAAAATCCGGGCGGAACTCCCGTGTTGAAATATCTTCCGTCCTTTGTAAAGCCTGCTCCCACATTGATACGGAAAATATCGCAGTATGGTGCAATTGCAATACGGATTTTGTTCTGAATTGCGTGTTCTTCTGTCAAGCTATCATTCCTCTCTTTCGTGCCTGAAAATATGCCCAGCCTGTTTTGTAGCCGTGGCTTTTTGCGTATGCAAGCAAGTCCGCATAGCTGTGGCAATCCTCGGGTGTGCTGAAATCAAGCTTGAATCCCTCAACCTTAATGAGCTTTGCGGTGGTATCGGTTTCAACGGTTCTTTCGGCTGTCGGGAAAACATAACCGCAATGCGGACACACGGCTTTCTGCCCTGCCGGCGGTGCTGAAAATGTAAAGAAACATTCGGGACATTGTCTGACCTTTTTCTCCTGCTCCTTTTCGATTTTTTTAACACTCAGCTTTTTGCGTTTTTCAAGCGTCCATTCTCGGTCGTCATCAGGCATTCCGTGCCTTGCATAGTTACCGACATGGTCAATAATTACAGCCCTTTTGTTTGGCTTATAGCGCATACATCGCATTGACTGCTGAATGTAAAGCGTAAGGCTGTGAGTAGGTCGGAGCAGAATTGTACATTCGCAGTCGGGCACATCAAAGCCCTCTGAAATCAAATCCACATTGCAGAGAATTGTAATTTTGCCGTTTCTGAAATCGGCTATAATCTGTTCTCTCTGTGCCTTTGGAGTAGCTCCGTCAATATGCTCGGCTGAAATTCCTGCGTCACGGAATGCCTTCGCTGTTGCAAGACTGTGCTTTACCGAAGAACAGTAACAGACGGCTTTCTTACCGTCTGCAAGCTGTTTGTAATATTTGATAACATCACCGAACACCGTGTTTTTAATCATTGCCTTTTCAATGTCGGCGGTGACATACTCGCCCATTTTGGTGTGTAAACCCGTAAGGTCGGCAACGCTCGGCGCATAGTAATCATACGGGGCAAGGCAGTTATGCTCAATTAGCCATTTTGTACTCACCCCGATTATGAGCTTATCGTTGACATCGCCCAAACCGTCACCGTTTAATCGGACAGGTGTTGCGGTGATGCCAACCCTCGGAACATCTGAAAAATGTTCGTAAATGCGTTTGTAGCTTTGTGCAAGGCTGTGATGATTTTCGTCTGTGATGATAAGTGCAGGTTTTGGCAGTTTCTTCAATCTTCGTGTAAAGGTCTGCACCATACCGATTTGGCATAAATCCATAAGCACACCCCAGCGGACAAAGGTTCTGAATATTTGGTCAACAAGCTCTCTCCTGTGAACAAGGAACAGCACTCGTTTCCCGTTCCAAGTTGTTCGTCTTGCAATTTCTGCGACAATGCAGGACTTTCCGCCGCCGCAACCGAGAACTATACAGGGAGCTTTGTAACCCTCTCGCCAAGCCTGTCTTACCTGTTCAACAAGGTCATTCTGATACGGTCGAAGTTGCATTGTCTGCACCCTCTCTCTGCTTTTCCTGTTTCTTCTGCTTTATCAGCCTTGCAACACACTGCATACAGAGCTGTCTGCCGTAATTTTTTGTTGTGCCGTCAATGATCTGTTTAACGGTGCGTTTGCCGTCCGAAAGTATCGGTGCTTTGCACTCATCACAATACTGTTCGGGTTGCATTGAATAGTATGTTCTCAATGCTTCATCAACAATTTTAAGGTCATTTGATATGTACATTGAATCAAACAAGCCTATCGGACTTTTACAGGTATCGTTACCGTCCGTTTGTGTTGCAAAAAGATACTTGCCGTCAACGACAACAGTTTTTAAAACCGTGGTAAACATTCCCTCGACCGAGATTTTTTCGTCAAGCAATTTGCCGATTGTTTTAGCTTTCTGTCTGCCGTTTTCGTCGGTTTCAATATGGCTGAGAAAATAAACAATCGTGTCATTTGGGAGAGTTTCAACCTCTTTCACAAGCTCCCAAAAATTTTTACCGATATCGGTAAACTTCTGAAAGCCTGTTTCCTTGGCTCTTCTCATATACTCGTTAGCCATGAGATACTGTGCGTCATCAACTGCAATCGACTTGCATTTCTGCTTTTTGATAAAGTCCTCAATATCTATGTAGTTGTCGGAATTGATTGAAGAAGTAAATTTTGTTCTGAACGGAAGTGATTTTCCGTTTACATTCACAAGAGCCAGTTCATTTGCTTTGAAATTTCTTAAAGAGGCAGATTTTCCGCTGCCTGAATATCCTAAAACCAATATAGGTAATCCCATAAATAACACCTCACTTAATACTTAACGACTGCTTGGCTTCCATATGTACGAAGGGGATTTCTTCGCCCTTTTTGCAGAGAGCCTTGACATCATTCTTTTTCACTTCGGGCATACTGTACTTCAAAAGGTGGTCAAGATTGTGTTCCTCCGCCCACTCAACAAATGAAATTTCATCATCAATAACAAGGCTCGGAGCGTTCTTTTTAAGCGACATAACCGCTCTCGGCATATCAATCTTCTGTCTGCCGAGTGCCTGCATTGACTTAAACAGATAGGTTTTAAGGCTCTCCGCCTGTTTTTCTTTTTGTGACTGTCTTTTTGCAATTACCGCCTTTTCGGCTTTAAGCATTTTAGCCTCGGCAAGAAGCTGTTTGTAGTAGATTGCAATGCTCTCAGCTTTCTCGTCAAATTCGCCCTCAATACCAGTGAGAGTATCGAACCACGCTGTCAACATCTTGTTGCGGTATGCGTCCACATTGGCAATAATGTTGCCGTCATCATCAATCGGCATTCCGTCTGCATTCGTATCGGGTTCCCATTCGTTGATAGCGTCAAACTGATTAAATAAACCCGAGTACATCTCGGTAAGCTCATAAAGTTTCATTGTTGCTCCCCCTTAAAGATTTATGTTTTGTGTGGCAAGTGCCTCTATTAAATGTTCAACCTTGCCTTTGAAAAATTCCTTGTCCTGTGACTGCTTGGCGAAATCGAGCATACGGACAAAGCTGTCATATGCAATTGAAAAATATGCCTTAAAGACATCCTTGTCATCTGATGGACCGTCGGCAGTCTGAACATTTTGCAGTCTTTCTTCATACTCCTCTTTCTGTTTGCGAAGAGCCTCCTGTTTTTCATCCTCAAGCTGTTTTCTGACGATTTTTTCGTTATTGCGATACTCTTCTTCGAGTTCGTCATAATGCTTAATGTTCTCCCTTTCCAAAGCCTTAATCGTTTCATTGAGTCTGCGTTCATTGTCGCTCGGCTCTGCAACGGCAACTTCGATAGGACGGCTTTCAAGCTCCTGAACTTTATTCGTTAGCTTGAAATTTTTGTTCTTTTCCTCTGCAAGCTGATTTTCAATATTGCGATAGCTTTCTTTTGAAGTGTCCGCCTGCTGTTTGTAATAGTCGGCGTCTTTCTTAGCGTTATTGAGCTGTCGGCAATAGTCAATGCTCTTGTCGGTTGCCTCCTGCTTTTCGTCCTTCAGCCTGTCAATCTCTGCCTTTAACTGCTTGACCGTTGTGTTTTCAAGGTCAAGCTTTTCGGCAATTTGAGCCTGTTCGGGTTCGCTTATGGTGGCAAGAAGAGCAAGCTTTGTCATTCCAATTTGTCCAATCGATTGGACATTTTCAGGATTTATTTTTTCTACAATAGAAATATAGTTATATGCGTTACTGCGTTTCATACCTACTTCATTCTCGCAATAGTCCTCAAAGTTCTGATATCCAAGCTCCTTATACAGCTTGTTGTCACGCATTGTTTTAAGTCCGTTGCACATATCCCATATGTTCTGCTGTGCAAGGTTTGCGCTGACAATTATCTTCTGATGCAGTTCAATTGCCTGCTTATGCTGTTCGCTTACTGTTATTTCTGACACAATAAACTCCTCCTTGACAATTCGCAAAAAATTGTCTATCATTTAATTAAGTTATTTTTCTTTGTCCGTTGAGGCTTTGCAGAGCTTCAGCGGATTTTTCTTTTTCAGTTGACATTTGAAACACCCATACATTCAAAACCGAAGGATTCGGATTCAGGCGTTTCAAGTGCTTTGAGCTTGCGTTTTAGCTCTCGGTTTTCATGCCTGTAACCGCTTGACGCTGTTTTTTCGAGTGCAAGGTCCGTTCTTGCGTTTCTCAGTTCAATGCTGAGATGTCTGTTCTCTGCTCTGAGGTTTTCAATATCTTTGAGCAGTTTTCTTTTTGTCGGGTAATTTCTTAACCGCATTTGTTACACTCCTTTCAACGGGTTTGAACCGAGAATATAATTGAGAAACGGTATTCTCGGAATACGGATAGATGTGCCGACTACAATTACATTGAATCCCAATTTTTCGGGTTCGTCCTTTGCCTGTTCACGCAATTTTTGCGGAGCAACTCCAATAGCCTTTGCGGCGTCCTCAGAAAGCAAATAGAAATCACTGCTATCCATAATTTCTTTGATTTTTTTGTTCATCTGAACTGTGTCCATACTTTCGCCTCCTATTTTTCGTTGGTAATTTTGTCTGAAACGATTTCGACTGATTCAACATCAGCAACGCTGAGAGCCAGCTTGAGCAGTACAACCTCGCTGACCGTTCATGTTATCTGATAGCTTGTAACATACGGAATTTCTGTTCCGTCAATTTCAAGAAGGAACTTGTCCTTTGTGTCAATAAGTTTAAGTTTTGCCATTTTCTCACCTGCTTTCTGTTTTACCTATCTTGATTTCTACACCTAAAGCCGTTAAGAGCCTGTCGGCATTTTCAAGAGAAATACTCTTTTTGCCTTTTTCCCAATACTGAATAGCTCTTTTAGTAAAGCCTGATTCCTTAGCAAGCTCGCTTTGTGAAAGACCTTTCTGTTTCCTGCTTTTAAGCAAGATTTCAGCAAATTCATTAATGTGCATTGATTTCACCAACTTTCTATGATATACTATATGTAGTGATGAACTGCAATTCATTACACTATATAATGAAAGTGAGGTGTAATTATGAGAGAAGACTCAATTGCAAAAATTGCGGCAGAATATGCCAAAGAAATCGTTGTCGCAAAGGCACAACAAATGGATTTAAGAGTAAACGCTGACGGTGGCAAAAATGTTGCCGCCTTTTACAGTGAAATTTTCAAAGGCATTAGCGAAACTCTTAATAATTCCAACTTAATTATCGAGTAAGATTTTTGCGACTTCCGGCAGAACAGCTACTTCTGTTTCGGAAGTCGTATTTCCTTCTGCCACTTTGATAACAAAATCAACTAAAGCTGCAATAACCTTATCTTTTTGTTTTTCGTCCATTTTCTCACCTCCTCACGCTGTTTTCTGGGTGTTGGTTACAAGTTCTTCGAGTTCTGCGATACGCTTTTCATCGTGTCAACACTATCAAGCATACTAATAACGCTGATAACACTGATGATATCAGGGATACTGCAATAGATGTAAAAATCGGGTGTTTCATTAACCGTTCAAGGATAAACACCTTATCTCCCCCCTTTTAGTGTAATAGTTGCACTTTGTAACATTTTTGAAATAGTCACAAAATTATTTGACAAAACATAAATATTCTTGTATTATCGTTAAAGAAAGTAATATATTTACAGAAAGGAACATATTTATGGATAAACTTTACTTTAGCAATAATGCCGATGAAAATGCTGAAATTGATTTTCAGCAAATGCAATTAAACATTTCCCGTAATTTTGCCCAATTAGCTGAAAAATTGAAACCCATGTATGCTGAATTAGCAAAGGAAATGAGTAAAAATATCGGACACGCACTTACCGAATCGTTAGCAAAACCGCTTGAATCAATGAAGAACGCTTACACATTTTCTCCCGAAGTTGTTAAAACATTTCAAGAGCGTATAAAAGGTTACTGCAAAGAATTTCCAATCCCGCAAAATGATAAAGAAGTATCTGTTCATTTAGATGATAAACAGCTGGAGGTTTTGGAAGCTGTTTATATCCCCGTCAACGATTATTCTAATTCTGAAAAATCTGATAAGAATATTAAAATAATGTCAGTTCAAGCAATATTTATATTGATTTCACTTATAACGACAATAATAACGCTTGTAACGACCACTATTGAAAACAACACAGCACTTGTCAATAATGATACCGCTCGTGTCGAATACAAAACGGCTGAACTTAACAACGATACAGTTCACACACAGTATGAATTAGCACTTCTTAACGATTCACAAGATGATAAAATCGACACCTTACTTAAAACAGCCAATGAGCTTATAGAGAAGTATAATGAATCTACCTCAGATGAAATTACTTCTTCAAATTAAGACCTGAAATTATAGAACAAAGAAGTTTTGTCAAGTTCTGAACTTCAGCCTGAAGAACTTTGAGTTCTTTATTTTGCCATATAAAAGCAAGACCTACCAAAATAAAGCCAATTGCTCTTGCGGCTACTTCAATTAAATATCCGATATCTGCAGCTCCCATCTTCTCACCTCCTCGGTTAAACTATAAAGCTGAATAGAAACACACTCTATTCAGTTTTTTGTTGGTTTGCATATCTCAATTTTGAGATGTTTAGGCTAAAAAAATATGCACTTTTCGCGTATCATCAACGATATTTAAAACCTTACAAATCAAAGTTGCTTCATCAACCGTGAACTTTGTCTTGCCTGAAATCTTCGATGATAGCGTGTTTACCGACATATCCAGTTTTTCCGCAAGTCTTGCCTGCGTATAACCTGCCTCAACTATTGCTCCTTTGAGCATTTGAGCATTTGTCATTTTCTTCACCTCCTTGCTATCTCATTATTGAGATGATTATATTATATACAAGCAGTCCCTGAAAGTCAACCCTTTTTTGAGATATTTTTTAGATTTTTTTGTATTTTCTATTGCAAAATTGAGATTGATATGTTAATATAATGGCAATGAGGCAGGTGTTACACAATGACAGAAGAAATTAGAAATATAGTAAAAAGATTAAAAGACAGTATATTGGATTCAGGCTATTCTTACGCTGAGTTAGAAAAATTAACCGGTATATCTAGATCATCATTGCAAAGATATGCAAATGGAGTTACAGCAAAGATACCAATAGATGCTATTCAGATTATAGCAAAAGCTGTTGGTGTTAAAGCAGAATATATCCTTGGTTGGGACAATACTCCTATGGAAAGAGAAACCAAAGAAGAAGAACAAGCAATCCCACTTCCGCAAACAAATGTATTTATGCGACCTGTGTATGACAGCATTTCGGCAGGGTTCGGAGCAGTTGCTCAGGATGTGCCTGTTGACTATATGCCTACATACATCACTTGCCCCTCAGAACAGGATAAATATATATGGATAAATGTTCACGGCGATTCTATGAGCCCTCTGATTGATGACGGCAGTAAAATTCTTATTAAAAAACAAACTTCCGTTGACAGCGGTCAGATTGCCGCAGTCCTCGTTGACGATGAAGAGGCTGTTGTTAAAAAGGTCCTTTACAACGATAACACCGTTGAGTTGCATTCAGTCAACCCCTACTATCCCCCACGAGTGTTCAAAAATAACGACGTCACCCGTGTTCAAATCCTCGGTCTTGTAAAAGAAGTAAGTAAATCACTGCAGTAAGGAGAGTAACTATGGCAAACAATTCACTTATAACATTAAACTGCCCGAATTGCGGCAGTCAGCTTGAAGTTAATTCTACAGAGATGAAAACCAACTGCAAATATTGCGGCACTCAAATTCTTATTAAGGATTTCATTACCGAACGCAGAATTGATAAAAATGACAAAATAAAGGCACTTGAAGATTTGGTAAACAATGCGGCAAATAACGGCGATTATGCAAAGGCATATAAGTACAGCGAAGATATTTGCAAGCTCGATTCATCAAATGAAAACCTTGTCAAGATGAACCTTTTCGGCTTTATGGCAGGCAAGATTGATTTTAACAGTTCATTGCTCGATGATTTGTACTCGTTTTCTCCCGATGAACACAGAAGCTACCTCAGCAGGATTTTAGGGGCAGTCAACACCCGTAAGCAAAACGAGCTTGACAAGGCTCTCAAAATTGCCAATGAGCAGAGAAGAAGAACCGAGGCGGCTCAGATTAACAACAAATATACTCCTGTTATTTTTCAGATAAATACCGAGATAAACAAGATGAAGCAAAAGCGTTGCAAGTGCGGTCATATGCTTGAATACAACGAAAATGTTTGTCCAAGCTGCGGTATGAATTACGGTGACTATCAAACTGAACTCACTCGTATTAAAAAGGAAAAGAACAAAAAAATGGTAAAATTGGGCATAATCATCGGCGTGCCTGTTGTAATTGCCATAGTCGTTTTTGCATTTGTTTACAACGCAAATCTTGTGAACAATATAAATACCGCAATTGACAGGAAGAATTATACAAAAGCTGAACAGCTGATTGACGGCTATCAGGAGGCTAACCCTACACGAACAGATGTTTATGAACTCTACGCCGACCTCTATCTTGCAGAAAACAACCCCGAAAAAGCCATTGAAAAGCTTGAAGAAGGAATCCGCCGTGTTTCCTCATCAGGCAAAAAAGATTTGCAAAATAAAATTGACGCAATCAAACAGGAATATAATTTGGAATAATCCCATGTCAAACCGTTGCCACAGCCCCATACACCGACAGCCATGGTCTGCCGATTAAATAGGATAAATAAAAAAAAGACCGCTCGCAGCTGGCACTATGAGCGGTCAAGGGATAAAATATGAGTAAAAAGAACAGTAAAACACCGTATAACACGGCTAATGAATTCAGATATAGCAAACAATATAATAACACTACCAACGAATATATTCAGAATCGCTTAATTGCTCAAATTAGGTGGTACGGTGATAAAAGCAGAAAAGAGCAAAAACGCTATAAACAGTTATCTGTTGTTTCTATAATTGTAACAGCAGTCATACCGATATTTACACTACTACTTGATTTTGATTTCATAAATACATTTGCTAAAATTGTAATAGCAGTTCTTAGTTCGTGTGCAAGTGTTATTACCGGAATAAACACATTGTATAAGCATAAAGAACTTTGGGTTCAATACAGAACTAATTGTGAACTGCTAAAAAGTGTCCTACATAGATTTTACACACAGTCTGATGAATTTAACGGTAAAACAGAGGAAGAAGCGTTTAAGATATTAGTATCAAGTTGCGAACAATATTTTGTAAAGGAATTTGATAACTGGAATAACATTTACTCCTCAATAGGATCTTCTACAAGTTCATAAGATTTTTCAAAGATGTCAGGTTTACAGGGATACTTTTCGCCCCTTAATCCGGTAATGATATAATCTCCTACACTTGCTTTCATATCACCCTCAAGTGTATGGATAATCATTTCTTTGTCAGTCTGATATGCTTCAATTACAATTGGTTTTTTACGATATTTTTTAATCTTTTGTTCCATTTTTACAACTCCTTAATTTATTTTTAGAAAGGATGATTATATGCCCAGTTTAAAAACATACGATATATTTATTAGTCACGCTTGGAAATACGGAGAACAGTATACCGACTTGATGGATTTGCTTGAAAAAGCACCTAATTTCAACTTTAGAAATTATTCTGCTCCCTCAGATAATCCATTGAAGAACCTCAACAACACTGATGTAAAAAACAAATCTGAGATTACAAGTGCTATTAAAAGGAAAATCAAACCCGTTAACGCTGTTGTAGTAATATCAGGAATGTATGCAAACAACAGAGAATGGATGGAAAAAGAAATAGAAATAGCTCAGGAATACAGCAAACCAATCATTGCAGTAAAACCTTGGGGTAATACTAATGTTCCTACATACATTCAAAATGTATCGGATGTAATCGTTGCTTGGAATACATCCAGTATTGTTGGTGCAATAAGAGAATACTCTCTGTAAATTATTATAACCGAAATAATTATTTTTGTAAAATAAGCAAATTTGTAAAAATTGTACAAAAGAGAAAATTAAAAATGAATATATATACAAATCCGCTCTGCTCGACTGGTCCTCGAACAGAGCGGAATCATCCACACAGGGTGCAGATGATGCAGTTTAATGCAAGATAATTGTATCACATTCCCTTGTGTTTTTCAAGTAATTTAAAGCACAAGGGATTTTTGCACCCTTTTTTAAAAAAGGAGTGTATAAAATGAAACTGCCTAACGGCTACGGCTCTGTTTATAAGCTGAGCGGAAACAGGCGCAATCCGTGGGTTGCCTGCGTGACAATAGGATACAACAAAGAAACACGCAATCAGGAACGCAGGGTTATTGGCTACTTTCCAAACAAGCCGAAAGCTCTGAACGCTCTTGCTGATTACAATCAAAACCCGTTTGATGTTGATTCGGCAAGACGCACTTTTTCAGAAATTTATGAACTTTGGTACAAGGAGTTCATCACCGAAGACACAAATCCGAACACCAAAAGACAGTATAATGCGGCATACAAACAATGCTCAATGTTATACAATCGCAAGATGTCCGATATAAAAATCATTGATATGCAACGAGTTCTCGACAACTGCAACAACGGTTATCAATCGGTTAGGCGAATTAAAATTCTGTTGAACAAAATCTACGAATACTGCATATTTCACGATATGCTCCATAACAATCTTGCAGAAAAATTGAAAATCAATGCCAAGTCAGATGAAACAAAACGAGCACGCAGGGAGTTTTCGGAAAGCGAAATAAATCTTTTGTGGGAATATTCAAATCTTGATCTTGATTCGGTAAAAATAGTGCTTATGCTGATTTATTCGGGAGTGCGTGTATCTGAACTTCTCAATCTGAAAATTTCAAATGTAAACCTTGACGAACAAACTTTCTTTGTTGAAAGTTCAAAAACCGATTCAGGTGTACGAACCGTACCTATAGCAGACAAAGTACTGCCGTTTTGGCAGAAATTCATCAGCAATTCTCAATGTGGATATGTTCTGAATAACACCAATGGCAAGCCGCTGAAATACGATAACTTTAAACGCAACTACTGGGAACCTCTGCAAAACGATTTAGGTTTAGACCACACCATACACGAAACAAGGCACACCTGCATTTCAATGCTTGTATCGGCAAATGTGAACCACACAATCATCAAAAAAATAGTCGGTCACAAGTCGAAAATGGACTTGACCGAAAAGGTTTACACCCACATTAACCCAAAAGAATTAGTGAATGCAATCAACAAAATATAGTCTTATATTATCTTGAATTGTTCATAATTATGTTCCGTAGCTTACATATAGCTAACAAAATTCCCCATTTTCCCCATTCCTATCTCCCTTGCAAGTTACCTGCACCATACAGCCGTTTCTTATGCAGGGACGGCTGTTTTGTACCACATTTTCGGTCTGTCTTATGGTGATTTTCAAAATATTTGAATTAATTTTGAATAAAAATCGAAAATTATGTTGACAAATCCGAAAATATGGTATATAATAATCAAGCTGTTGTTATTAAACAACATTTCGAGGTGTAGCTCAGTTTGGTAGAGTGCTTGGTTTGGGACCAAGATGCCGCAGGTTCAAGTCCTGTCACCTCGACCAAAAGAGGTGGTTTTTTAACCGCCTTTTATTTTTTGTCAAAATCACTTAAAATGCCTTAAAAGTGGCTTAAACACTGGGTTTTTGAGATTTCAAAAATTCAGTTGAGTAATTTTGAATTAAGTTAAAACAAGATAAAATGCAGTCAAACTTACTGTCAAACTTACTGTCATTTTAGTTTGCCTGCCGATTTTCAAGGAAACAAGATAATATATTTTTAAAATTTATTACATCGTAACACAAAAGATTTTTTATTATTAGAACAACAAAGAGGTTAAGCAATTTTTTCTAATGCTTAACCTCTTTTTTTATTTTGTTGATTACAGAGCATTCCCATACCATAACTACCCTCTTCAGGGTTATAACTTTTCATATAAATACCTTCTTTAATATGTTTATATTGTACCATAAATCCTAACTAAATTAAATACTTTCTTTAGTATAATATTTATTTTTAGCATAGAAAAAGAGGGTTCATAAAGAACCCTCTCTTCCCAATAATACTTAAAGGATTTATATTGATTTTATACTTGTTATCGAATTTAATTATCTGTATTCCCAGTGACCGCCATCTTTAACCTTTTCATCATAAGCTTCTTTCCAATAGCCATCTTCTACTGTTTTAGTGCCAACCTTAATCTTCTGCTTCTCAGCGTGATATGCTCCTGCCCCATTTGTCTCTAATTCCCAAAGGAGGTGTTCATTTAGGTTAGCATCTGTTAACTGCATACCGCAATTATTGCATACATTTACCCAATCATAATCATATACATCTTCCTCATGAGTACCTGTTACAATCCATTTTCTTTCGTGGTGAACTGTCTTATAGTCATCTACCCATACCTTCTGCTTTGGCTTTGCTGTAGGTGTTTCAGTCTTTGAAGATTCGCTTGGCTTAGATGCTGGCTTCTGAGCTGGCTTTGTGTCGTTCTTTGAAGAGTTGCTCGGCTTAGACGCTGGCTTGTTGTCATTCTTAGAAGTGTCAACCTTTGGTGTATTTGTCTTTGAAGAATTGTCTTTCTTTGAAGATGTATTTGACTTGGTATCTTCTTTCTTTTCGGTGTTACCCTTGTTGCTGTTGTTTTTGTTAGATACTGTAGTTTTTACATCGTCAACCTTAACTGTAACTGTCTTACCGTCATCGGTTTTTACTTCTACCTTACCATCTTTTACTTCGACTTTCTTACCATTCTTGTCTGTGATGTTGCCGTCTTTGTCGATTTTTAGACCGTTATCCTCAATAGCCTTGCTGACCTCAGATGATACAGTTGAAGTCTGTACGGTTGAAGATATTACTGACGGTTCTGTCGGTTCTTTCTCAGCGTTACAGCCTGCAAGAATGCTTATGCCGACTGCTGATGTGCCTGCAAGTATTGTAGCACCGCAGACAACTGCGATTACCTTGGCTTTTACTGTCGCATTTGCTGTTGCCTTTACGATAGATGACACTGTTGACTTTGCACCTGTCGCAAAGCCTTTTGTTGCAGATGTTGCAAGTGTCTGTCCGTTCGGGAGCTTGATTGTAATGCTCGGAACGCTAAGGCTCTTTGCCTGCTCTCTGAAAATTGTTGTAAAGAACGGAACAAATACAACACCGTGAAGCTTGTCACCGCTTTTGTTTTCGTAATCTTCAATTGCAGTTTTCATCTTTGCCCTTGAATAATTGAGCCTTGAAAGCACAGTACCCCTTGAACATTCAAAGACTTCTGCGATTTCATCAACAGTCATTTCATTAAAATAGTGCATAATCACTGTCTGATACTGAACATCGGACAGTACTTCCTGCATAATTGAAAGAATAATTTCTCTCTTTGCCTTGTCTAAAATGTATTCTTCGGGAATTGATATACGCTCGTCAACTATTGCCTGATTTTCAAAAATTTCATCGTCCAGTTGGATTTCACCTTTACCTTTCAAATAATTTTTGCACTTATTAACGGCAATTCTGTTAAGCCAACTTCTGATTTGTGATGATTTTTCCAAAGATTGGATTTTTAAAAAAGCCGTTATGTAAGTTTCTTGCATAATGTCCTGTGCGGTTGTTTCGTTCTTTAAAAAGCTGATACAAGTAAACCACACTTCACGCTCTGTAAGTTTGTAGAGCTTTTCAAATGATTTGTTATCTCCCTTCTTAATTTTCTCTACTAAGTGGGAAATGTTCATAAAATGACCTCCTCTCATTTCCTTTCATAATATAGACAATTTAAAACGGCTTTTGATTTTATAAAATCCGAAAAAATTTTAAAATATTTCAAATTTTGTCGATTTTTTTAAAAAAAGCAAATATTTTTCGCATAATTTTGCATAAAACAAAAAGTGCGTAGCTTCAGCTACGCACGAAAAATACATAGCTTTGATTGTTGCGACACAATATTTCACTTATAAGGTGCGAAAAGTAAAGCCTGTATTTTTACCGAAATAAAAATACACACTTAGGTGAACTTAAAATTAAATTTTTGTTTGGCATTTTTATTTTAGCATACAATATGTGAAAATTCAATATTATTTAAATTAACTTTTAAAATTTATGTAAAAGAATTTAACAATATCAATTCCGTACTATCATATTTCTGTTTATCAAACATTCTGTTTGCAAGCAAAGGTATATCGTTGTATCATTGTTATTATACAGAATTAAATTTGCATAAAAAAATCAGGCAATCGTTATGACTGCCCGATTTGGTTTTTGAAAATTTACAATTTTAATCCTATTTATGCACTGTTTTACACGCACTAACCGTAATCAGAGTGCCATGACTTTTTGAGAGATTTCTGCCGGAGATGACACTGTGCCGATGCACTTGTATTCTTCGGTTTCTTCCTTGGTTTTAAAGCCCCAGCCGTATAGCACGGCGAGGAAGTCCATACCTATTTCTTCCGCACCCTTTGCCTCGATTGTGCTGTCGCCGACAAGGATACTTTCTTCAACGGAAACTCCTGTCTGCTCACACGCCTGCAAAAGCAGATGACTCTTTGTGAGGTTTGTACCGACATCTGTTGCACATACTGCGTCGAAAACATCCGACGCCTCGTAGGTTTCAAGAATATCCGTTGTGAACATTCTGTGCTTTTGAGTTGCTATTGCAAGCTTAAAACCGCTTTTCTTGAGTTCACGAAGAGCGTCATAAATTCCGTCATAGACGGTGAACATCTCTTTTCCTTTCTGGGAATAAAGTTTACTGTAATTCTTTACGGCATATTCAATTTCGTCATCACTCATATTAAAGAGCGTTTTAAATCCGTATTCAAGCGGTGTGCCGATTACTCCGTAGAGTGCGCTGTGTTCAACAGGCTCATAGCCCATTGCAACTGCTGTTGTATTGAAACAATATAAAATTCCGGGGGCTGTGTCGGCAAGAGTACCGTCAAAGCCAAAAACAACTAATTTTTTCATAAAACCACCCAATCTGCAAATAGATAAATTCATAAACAATTTTCACAAAAGTCTTTGTCCTGCAAATATGGAAATACATCTCAAGGGGAATTATACCATTTTACGGAGATAAATACAATACTTATTTTTCCACAAGTATTAATTTGGTAATAAAAGTGCCGTAAAATATGCAATTATTGTTCTTTTGCAAGCATATGCCAATCGAAACAAGTCGAAAACCAGAGCTTTCAACTTACTTTATTTCTTGACAACATCGTGCGTGCGTTATAAAATTGAAGTACATTATATTGAAAGGTTATTTTATTATGACTTCTGCAAAGCATAAAAATCCGCCTGCTAAGCCAAAAGAAAAATATTCGGTAAAGCAGGCGCTTACAAACTACTATCTGCTTATTATGTTCACGCTTTTTCCGTTGTTTTTCACGGACGCATATTTTAACATCAGGCATGACAAGTATTACTTTTTCATTATATTGACGGGTATTCTCGTTATTGCGGAATTTCTTATTATTATGACCGCAAGCGTTGATAAACCGCCGGAAGACTCAAAGCTTGAAAAGCCTAAACCAAAGCATTTGTATGAAGAGCTTTCGTTTATGGATTGGGCATTTATTGTATTTTTAGGAATAAATGTCATTTCAACGCTGTTGTCCGCAAGTCCTTTGGATGCACTTATGGGTACTCAGGGACGAAACAACGGTCTTGTGCTCATGGCATTTTACACCGCAGCATATTTTATGATTACAAGGTGCTTTAAATATTTTGAATACATATTCGTTGCGCTTGCGTTCGGTTCAATGATAGTTTATGCACTTGCGGTGCTTAACTCATTCTATATTGATCCTCTCGGGATGTTTACTCTTCTCACCGACCAACAGACTATTACCGACTTCACTTCAACAATCGGCAACAAAAATCTGCTTTCAAGCTACATCTGCATCGCTATGCCTGTTATGATTGCAATGTCGGTTATCACTGAAAAGACCTTGCTCAGAGCAATTTATCTTATTGCAACAGGATTTGGCTTTGCGGCTCTTATGACTGCCGACAGCGATTCGGGCATTCTCGGTATGGCTGTATTTATGGTTATTTACCTTATTTGGTTCTCGAACAGCCTTGTCAGACTGAAAAGATTTTTCCTTTCGGCAACTGTTATGCTGTTGTTTGCAAAGCTGCTCAGATTGTTCTCGCTCTGCTTTGATGACAAAAGCAAGGGCTTTGATAAGTTTCAGGAAATTTTTGTTTTCTCAGGCATCGGCTGGATATTGCTTGCAGCTTGTGCCGTTATTACAGGGATTTTGTATCTTATTGATTACCAAAAACCAAACATCACAATTTCAAAAGCCGTGCCGATTGCTCTTGCCGTTGTATTCGGATTTTGTGCTGTTGCCATGATAGGAATTATGGTTTATTTCAGCTGTATTGACACCAAAACCGACCTCGGCAGTTTTGAAAGAATTATCCGCTTTAACGATATATGGGGTACGCACAGAGGCTTTATGTGGATAAGGTCGATATGGATTTTCGGCGACGCTTCATTCATTGAAAAGCTGTTCGGCGTAGGTCCGGATATGTTCTACTCCGCATTCAGCCCGTACTTTAACGACCTTTCAAAATACGGTGACAGCTCAACAAATGCCGCCCATAACGAATATCTAAACTACCTTATCACAATCGGAATTACGGGACTTCTCTCCTATCTTGCCATTGTGTGCGGTACGATTAAGAACGCAGTTAAGTATGCAAAGGAAAATCCGATGCTGATTGCGTGCGTTTCGGCTGTTATCTGCTATGCTGTTCAGTCTGTTGTAAACCTTTATCAGCCGATTACAACTCCGCTGTTTTTCATCTTCATAGCTTTGTGCGAGGCTTTTGTAAGAAACGCCAAGGCTGAAAAATCTGCCGTATAAATATTATGACTGCATTTCAATTCGGATAAGAAGATTCTGCATTGACTCGTTGCGGTCACGGCGGTATCGTCCCAGCTCGTAGAGGCTGTCGGGATTTTTAGTAATTATATTGGGCTTTTCCGTACAGGTTAGTGTACACGAAAAGCCCATTTCTTTTATCAGCTTTTCGGTCAGGTCATTTTTTGCACCGAACGGATATACAAAGCAGGTCGGTTTTTTCCCTGTTGCATTTTCAAGCAATCCTTGAGCTTTGACAACATCTTCCGTAAGAATAGATTTATATGCTTCGTCACTCTCCCCCGCTTTTGGCAAAACACCCTTTCGTGATTTCAAAGAATGCATATCGTACGAATGATTCTGAATTTCAACATAGCCCGAATCGGACATTTCTTTCATATCGTCAAAAGTTATATGCCCGTAGGTCACGGAAATGTCCTTGGTTTCGGTGAATTTTTCGGACACTGACGCAATCGGAGATATGACCGCCTTGCAGTTGTATTTTTCAAGCAAAGGGAGTGCATAATAATTATTATTATAATAGCCGTCGTCAAAGGTCAGCATAATGCATTTTTCGGGCAATGATTTTTTGCCGTAAACATAATCGGTAAGGTCTTTTACAACAACGGTTGTGTAGCCGTTTTCGGTAAGATATTTTAAATCGTTTTCAAAAAGAGCAGGCGAAACGGTGTAGTCATTTTGCAGTTTTTCGTCCTTTAAAAGTGAGTGATACATTATTACGGGCAGTTTTACGCTGTCGGTATCAGCCGTTGTTTCTTTTGTTGCACCTGTCATTACCAATATTAAAATTACCGCAGACAGGAAGAATGCCGTAAAAATGATAATTTTTACTGTTTTGTTTGATTTCACTATATTTCCTCCCAATTCTTTGTGCAAGATTTTTTATCTATAATTCTTTATTGTAAATATAATCAAACATCTGCGTGATAGAATATAGCCAAAGTTAATACTGATTACTGATTTCGGTCAATCGGTACTGACTAATATTGCATAAGGATTTATGAATTATGGCAAAAAGAAATTTCAGCTCAAAACGCAATGCAATTTACAACGCTGTGTGCGGTACGGACACTCATCCGAGCGCACGCTGGGTTTATGATAAATTAAAGCCAGAAATTCCCGACCTTAGTCTTGGCACGGTTTACAGAAACATTGCTCTTTTTAAGGATGAAGGAAAGGTCAGCGTTATATGCAATGTAAACGGTGAGGAGCGTATTGACGGCAACACAGAGCCGCACCCCCACTTTGTATGCAACAAATGCAAGGCAGTTATTGATGTTGAAGACAATCAAAATGCTGATGACCTTGAGTCACAGCTTGCCGAAAAGGGATTTAAGGTAGAAAACAGATTTGTTATCTACTACGGCATATGTCCTAAATGTTCGGCAGAAGTACACTAATATTTATTACAAAGGAGAAGTAATTATGAAATGGTATTGCACAGTATGCGGTTATGTTTATGAAGGTCCCGAAGCTCCCGAGGCTTGCCCTGTTTGTAAGGCACCGAAGGAAAAATTTAAGCAGATGGACGAGGAGGCATCTTTCGCAACAGTTCACGAGGTTGGCGTTGCTCAGGGCGTAAGCGAAGATATTCTCAAGGATCTCAGAGCTAACTTTGAGGGAGAATGCAGCGAAGTCGGTATGTATCTTGCAATGGCAAGAGTTGCAGACAGAGAAGGCTATCCCGAGGTTTCTGCCGCATTTACAAAGTATGCTTTTGAAGAGGCTGAACACGCTGCCAAGTTTGCAGAGCTTTTAGGCGAAGTTCTTACAGACAGCACAAAGAAGAATCTTCAGATGCGTGTAGATGCAGAAACAGGTGCTTGCGAAGGTAAGTTTGACCTTGCAAAGCGTGCAAAGGCTCAGAACCTTGACGCTATTCATGACACAGTTCACGAGATGGCAAAGGATGAAGCAAGACACGGCGCAGGCTTTAGAGGTCTTCTTAACAGATACTTTAAGTAATCATTAAAACAATAAAAAAATCAAAAAAGTCAGCTTGATAATCGTATGACCAACAACTAACCGATTACACAACAGACTTTGAACAGGAGATTTGATAGTATGAAATATGTATGCGATGTTTGCGGATATGTTTACGATCCTGAAATCGGCGATCCCGATAACGGCGTTGATGCAGGCACAGCATGGGAAGATGTACCCGAGGATTGGGTATGCCCTCTCTGCGGTGTAGGCAAAGACGAATTTTCCGCAGAAGAATAATTAACAAATTGGCAATTTGGGAGCAGGCAATGCTTGCTCCCTTTTGTGTGTACGGGAGTAAATTATGAAAAAATTGATTTCGTGGAATGTAAACGGACTTCGTGCCTGTGTTACAAAGGGCTTTGAGGACTTTTTTAAAGATGTTGACGCAGATATTTTCTGTCTTCAGGAAACAAAGCTTCAAGAGGGACAGATTGACCTCTTGCTTGAAGGATATCATCAGTATTGGTGCTATGCCGACAAAAAAGGCTATTCGGGAACGGCTATGTTCACAAAGGAAGAGCCTTTGAATGTATGTTACGGGATTGGCATTGACGAACACGACCATGAGGGCAGAGTTATCACGGCAGAATTTGACAATTACTTTGTTGTCACCTGCTACACTCCAAACTCGCAAAGCGAGCTGAAACGGCTTGATTACCGAATGAAATGGGAAGATGATTTCAAGGCATATCTGAAAAAACTTGAAGAAAAAAAGCCGGTTATTATGTGCGGTGATTTGAATGTTGCACACAAAGAAATTGATTTAAAAAATCCGAAAACCAACCGTAAAAATGCAGGCTTTACCGATGAAGAGCGTTCAAAGATGACAGCGTTGCTCAATGACGGCTTTATCGACACCTACCGCTATTTCTATCCCGATACAGAGGGCGTGTATTCGTGGTGGTCATACAGATTCAAGGCTCGTGAAAAAAATGCGGGCTGGCGTATTGACTATTTTATCGTTTCAAAAGCTCTTGAAAGCAAGCTTGACGGTGCAAAAATCCATACCGAAATTTTAGGTTCCGACCATTGTCCCGTTGAACTGACGATTGACATTTAAAAAGCAAAATAAAACCCCGACACAGCATACACCGTGTCGGGATTTTTTGTATATTATGAAAAATTTTCAAGACCAACAATACAAATTCCAAAAGTGTCAATTGACAAAACGGGAATTTCGTCTTGACAAATGATTTTTTGCAAAGAAAATGCTCCGACGCTAAAAAGTATCGGAGCATATATGAGCTTTTTTATAATTAACTGACGGTAATTTTGTTTTGACCGCCTGTTATGTCGGAAAAATTGTTTTTTGCACTTTTAACGAATGCGAAGATTGTTTTCAGAAGCATATTTCTTGTTTTGCTGTCAAGACCTGCAAAGGATTTTAGGATTGTTCCCGTGTTTTTAAGCGGATTTTTCAGCATCTCATTAAAGGTTGCGGTTTCGGTCAGCGACAAAAGGGCAAAAACCTCTTTTGTGAACTCCCGTCTTTGGGCAATTGTCAGCGATTCAACAAATTCTTTCAGCGTGTGGTCAAAGAAAACGCTGAAATTTGTAGTGCTTTTCAGCCTGACAAGGCTGTTCTGCTCAATCTCCCACGAATAAATATCGTGTTGGAGAAAACCTTTTTGATTGCTCTTTACAATAGTGTAGCTCTCCTCATGCTCAAACATCATACCGAAAATGCTTGACTGCGGAACAAAGGTGTAGATTCTGTCGTCGATTTCATAAAATCCGCTGTCCTTGATTTTGTCAAGAGAAAACCCGGGTCCGTCAAAATTGTAAATATAATCAATGTGATTTCTTGAATTTTCATCGGTAAAAGCACCGGCATAAACCGCAAGATTTCCGCCCTTTGAGTGACCGCCGAGAATAAATTTTCCGTTGAGCATACGGACTGCCTTTTCAAAATAATCAAGAGCCTTTTTCTGTGACGGCAACGGAAATGTGAAGAACATATTGAAGTCCTCCTGCCAGCCGACAAGAGAATTGTCCGTTCCTCTGTATGAAATAAAATAATTCTTTTTAAGAAATTCAAAAGTGATTGCGGAAAACTGCATACTCACATCGGACTCAACCTCATTTACATACCCCGAAACAAGAATTTTGCCGAATCTCTTGCTCTCTGCCGTCGCTTTCAAAAGGTCGGCGTCACCCTTCCACAATAGATTTTTCTCGTAATCATCGGTTGCAAACACACGCATTGCCGCCTGTTCAAGGGTAATTTCATCAAACAGACAGGACGATACCGAACCGTCAAAAGGAAGATATGAAAGCCGTGAAAGCACAAGTGCGTCAAGCTCGTTAAAACCGTCCTGTTCAAATGTCAAATCGCCTCTCCGACTTATGTAATCAAATATGTCAGCCATACAAATGCCTCCAATCTGTTTTCTCTCTGTAACTATTGTATCACTTTGTACTAATTATTTCAATACAATTTTGAAAATTGAAAAAGAAAAGGACAAACGAATTCGTTCATCCTTTAACAGTATATGAAGTTATCTGAATTTTGCGATTTCTTCAAGAAATTGTTTTCCGAATTTATCAAGCTTTGTTCTGCCCACACCCGAAACTTCAAGCATTTCATCGGGTGTTTCGGGGCATTTTTTGCACATATCAATCAGCGTTGCATCGGTAAAAATAACATAGGCAGGAACGCTCTTTTTGGATGCAATGCCTTTTCGCAAAGCTTTGAGCGCATCAAGTAAATCGGAATTGACAGGCACTTCGGGACGGTGCGTTTTGACAACCTTTTCGGAGTTTTCAACTTTCTTCATCACAAGCCGTTCCCGTCCGAAAAGCACATCTCGACTCTTTGGCAAAAGTTTTAGAACCTCGGTTTCATTGTCGGCTGAAATATACTCCTTTTCGGCAAGAAAGTCAATTGTGCCGAAAATATGCCTTGCCGTAACCTCTTTCATTATTCCGTAGGTTGACTGATTGTTAAGCTCAGCTTTTAGAATTTTCTCGCCTTTACTGCCCTTTAACACATCACAAATCACGGTTTTGCCGTACCTTTGTCCTGTTCTTGCAATACACGACATAATTTTTTGAGCATCAATTGTGACATCAACAAGCTTGTGAACGGAAAGGCAGTTGGAGCATTTTCCGCAGTAAGCCTTCTTTTCACCGCCGAAATACCGCAGAATAAATCCACGCAGACAATCGTTTGTTGTGCTGTAAAAGGTCATATATTTTAAGCGTTCAAAATCACGCTCACGAATTTGCTCGTTTTCTTCAATTGTAAGCTCCTCGTTTCCCTCGGAATTTTCAATCATAAAGCGATTTAGGCGAACATCCTTAGGACTGTAGAGCAAAATACAATCAGCCTCACCGCCGTCACGACCTGCCCGTCCTGCCTCTTGATAGTAGCTTTCAATGTTTTTCGGCATATTGTAATGGATTACATATGTAACATTTGACTTGTCAATTCCCATACCGAAAGCATTGGTTGCGACCATAATATTTTTTCGGTCAAAAACAAAATCCTCCTGATTTTTCCTGCGTTCGTACTCATCAAGACCTGCATGGTATCTTGCCGCCGAAAATCCGTTATCGCAGAGCAATTCGCAGACAGATTCAACATTTTTTCGGGTTGCACAATAGACAATTCCCGACCTGTCGCCACGCTCCCGAATGAGGTCAATAAGCTTTTCGTCCTTTGACGATGACTTTATTACACCGAAGAAAAGGTTGGGGCGGTCAAATCCCGTTGTAATTTCAAACGGATTTTCAAGCCTGAGAATTTTCTTTATATCTTCTTTTACATCATTTGTAGCCGTTGCGGTGAATGCTCCGACAATCGGACGATTTGCAAGGCTTTCAACAAATGAAATAATTTTAAGGTAACTCGGTCTGAAATCCTGCCCCCATTGTGAAACGCAATGAGCCTCGTCAACTGCAACCATTGAGATTTTTATCTTTTTACAGGCGTCGAGAAATCCGTCAGTCAACAGTCTTTCGGGTGCAACATAGATGATTTTGTATTTTCCGTGTTCAACATTTGAAAGCACTCGGAGAAATTGCGGATATGAAAGCGAGCTGTTTATATATGCCGCAGGAACTCCCGACTGAACGAGTGAGCCGACCTGATCCTTCATAAGCGAAATCAGAGGTGACACAACAATTGTCACCCCGTCAAAAAGTAATGCAGGAATCTGATAGCACATAGACTTGCCCGCACCTGTGGGCATAATGCAAAGTGCATCTCTGCCGTCAAGCAAAGCATCAACTATCTGTTCCTGTCCGTCTCTGAAAGAATCGTGTCCGAAGTAATCTTTTAACACGCTTAATTTATCACTCATCTTTTTGCCCTTATCTATCATTCTTTATTGGAATTATAATCATTGTATTCCCTTTCAATCCAAGCCATAAGCAGATTTACAATTTTCTGCTGTTCGACCTCGTTAAGCTGTTTGTCCTTTGCAACTCTGTACCACTTGTTAAGACACCCTCTGCAACAACAGGCACAGGCGTGCTGTGCGATAAAAACAGGGTGTCCCCTCATAGGTGTTTGCTTTCCGTCATTCGGAATATATTTTGGTGCAAGCCGTGTTCTGACAAAATCTTCTGCATGGGAGCGGATTTTATTCATTCCCTTTTCATTAATATAGTCAATGTCCTTTTGCTTTAAATGAAACCGACTGCGAAAATCAGATTTTTTCAGTTTGTTTAGTGCCTCATCTATCGTTTGCATTGTTCATGCCTTCTTTTATTGTCATACCTTAATTATAAACAATTACTACGGTAATGGCAAGAAAAAATGCACTTATTTTCTGTTACAGAAAAAAACAACCCCACGATTATTTTACCGTGGGGTTGTTTTCATAGGGTTGCTTTTCAATTATTTTTAGAGATTAAACATCTTTGCAATATTTTTCAGCAAGGGCAAAGAACGCTTTTTCGAGCGAATCCAAGGTTTGTTCCGTCATACTGACCGACATACTGTTTTTGTCGGAAAATATGATTTCAACGATTGTAACCGTGGCGTCATCGACTGTCAGTTCTTTGTTTTTTGGATTATATTTTTTCAGAATTTCCAATGCGTCTTCGGCGGTGTCACACAGCAGTCTCATATCCGTTTTGTCGATCAAAACATTTTCAAAAGCGATATAACCGCATTTGCAGATAGCGTCAAAAAGAAAATTTACACCTTTTTTCCGCACATAAAAAGAACAGCAGTATTCTCAAACAAATAATCGGAAACATAAACAATCGTGTTGGTTTTACTACCTTATAGATTTACACTATTCTCAAACCGTTCCTCTCTGACTGTTCTGTCGCTGAGGGTTTTACTACCTTATAGATTTACACTATTCTCAAACTATTGGTACTCTTACGCTTACTCTGTTGCAGTTTTACTACATTATAGATTTACACTATTCTCAAACCTCAAATTGAAAATAAAATGCACCCACTATACTGTGCACGGCAAATCTATAAGAATATTTTATAACATTTGTACAATGATTGTCAATAAAATTCGCATAAATCATTATCAATCACAACAAGTTTTTCGTATTCAGAAACTTCTTTCGGCACTGAGTTTTCAATGTTAAGCAAATATATACCGTGCATAACGGCGGATTCCAAAAGATTTTCACATTCACTGTCATCAAGATAAATATGCATATTTTGAACAATAAAACACTTTATTCCAAGATACTCTTTCATAAGTTTGAAATATCTTAAAAGATGACCGACATTATCATCCGAGGCATCTGCAGGCGCAAATGAAAACAATTTTACTAATGCCATTGTTTCGATACTTTCGCAGAACTGAAAATCATAATCATTTTCCTTAGAAAGCTCGCAGCACAAACTCACAAAGGAGAGCGGCGGTAACCGAAACAGCTGTACTTTCAATAACAATCACGGATATTTCACTTATATGCACCTTTACCGTGCTTTCAACATCACGCACAACAAGGTATCCCATGCTGTAATCCAGCTTGGATGTTTTCGTAATTACTACCGTTCTCCAACTCATCTAAATATCCTCTTTTCTAATAACTTACATATGTAACAAATCAATCTTCTTCTCAAACAAACCTGTTACCGACTGATGAACAAGATAAATCGACTTTACACCTTTAACCTCCGACAATACGGAATTTGTGGAAACTACGCCCGATTTTTTAGACTCTCCAATAAATGACAAATCTCCTGTAACAACATTTGAGTGAATAATTTTTAGAATTTCTGCAAGAACGAAACATTGTTTTCTAACATCCAGTTTTTCAAAAGCATCACGGCGAGATGCGATTTTAACACCCATATCACCGAATTTAACCTTTAGAATTGTATCTGTTATTTTAGAGGTTAAAATATCAAACAACCTCAAATTCTCATCGGCACTCACTTTGTCACGCTCTGTAATATTGTAATTTTCAGGCATGGAATTTAACTTAACGACATTTCTGATATATTTTTCCGTATCATAACTAACTGTTAACTGCATAGCAGGTTTATATACAATCTGTTTGCCGCCACTGGACTTACTGCTTATGTGCATTCTGAAACCGTCAATTTCAATGCAGGCATTATATTTTACAACAGGAATCAGAACCACTGGATTTTTCAAGCCAAGATTTTCACTCAGATATTTTGGCTCTATAATAAAAGTTGGGGTAAGGGATAGAGCCTACAAAAAAATTTCAAA
>ERZ791829.275-NODE-275-length-55165-cov-24.740319_pt1 | contig 55165 bp, 44 predicted proteins | sample MGYA00510296_ERZ791829 | MGnify/ENA primary metagenome ERZ791829 (study PRJEB30046, sample SAMN00791973) | human gut metagenome | study: EMG produced TPA metagenomics assembly of the A metagenome-wide association study of gut microbiota in type 2...
CACGAAGGTATGCGAAAGAGACATGCTAGTCAATACGCCAATTTTGGAAGCTTACTTTTTACATTAGCAGTAACGTCAAATAAATGCTTTATTTGTATTGAAGCATATCTCTCCATTACAAATTGTTTTACATCACTACTATCATGTATGGGAGAAGTTATCTTGTTCTGATGCCTTATATTAGCATGGTTTTTTTAATAGCAATTTAAATTTACCTTTAATGTAATTAAAATGCCCAATATAGAACATTGTCTTCATTTCTAAACTCTTTAAATTAATGAAATTACCATGTCCTATTATAACACCTTCTTCAAATGATATTGTTTCTGAAATAATAATGGAAAATCCAACTTTGAATTTCTTTCCATAAAAGAATGACAAAAGAAAAGAAGGACAAAAGAATAACATAAAGGCTCTAAGATACTTTTTCATATATAATATTATTTTTGGCTGAGTATATGAAAAGAAAAACAAAGAAAATTACTCCATATGCAAAATAATGACCGCCACGGATCCCCATACTAACAAATATAAACAACAGTGATTGAACTACAATATTATTTTTTCTATAATACTTCTTTAAAAAGAAAGCAAACATTATAAGCCCAACCAATCCAAACTCAGAATAAATTCGTGTTATTAAAGAATAAGCATCATCTTTATTCAGACCATAAAGTCTATAATCTGACTTATATAGTCTTTCATAACTAATCTCATGCGTCCCTAAACCTGTTCCAATAAATCTTTCAGGAGCATTCTGTGCTACCCATAAATTAGTTAATGTAGCATAACTGCTAGCATTTAGAAATTCAAAGTCATAAGGTGAAAAGTTTTCAAAAGCATTGATTGTTTGTGATAACTTCAACTGTATTACATCTAAAAAATTTTTATTATCGTATTCTTTACTTTGGGATGATTCTAAAAAATTAACAGATAAAATTATTATGGGAAAAATCAAAATATATTTTAACTTGTTATATTTCATCAATAATTTATAAAGGACAATCAATACACCTATAAAATAAGCAATAGTTGTAAAGGTTAGCAAATAGGTTAATAAAACAATCAGAGACTGTTTCCTCTCTTTTTTTCTATATTCCTTTGAAAAAAGAATATAAGCTGTACATGGTGTTAAAAAAGTTGCAAGATTTCCCGCTTCTTGAAAAAAAGAGTGTATTCTTATAAATCGACCTTCACCTCCAAATCCGTTATCAAAAATGTCTACAAAAGTAAAATAGAATACAACGAATTGTATCAGTCCTATAATAGAAACCCAAAAACTTATTTTAATGTATTTATCCCAAAGCTGAGTAAGGTTCTCTTTTTGGTATTGAAAAAACTCCGCATAGCATATAACATATATTGAAATTAAAGAGATTTGTTGCATGAATTTTTCATATTCATAATTATTTTTGGTTATTTGCACTAAAGAAACTATTCCAATTAAAATAAGAAAAACTATAGCTTTACCAAGTGGATAAAACCTTTTAAAATAGAATATCGATATAACAAGAAACAATAAAAGAGCAATAAGTTCTCCGTATTTTCCTAGAACAATACCCCAAAGAATTAGCCATTGACTAAAGGTTTTCCAATTCAAGATGGTTTTATCTCCAAAATAAATATTTTGCATATAAACTGATAATACCCTTGACTAAATAAAATATATTCATTAATTGAGGTATTGATTTTCGGTAGTGCCGAATATTATAAGTTTCTATTTGTCCTTTTACTGTATAACTCATACCTCCAAGTTGCATCTGAATTATAGGCTGATTTATGAATGCCGTTTTTAATTTTTTTCGCAATAGGAACTCATAGTCTGCACAAATTTTAAAACGTAAGTCAAATCCTCCAAGTTCTTGAAAAAGTTTTTTATTGTGAAGTGATGAACCATGTGAAATTTTCATATATCTTCTAAATTCATTCCAACAATATGGGTTTCCCCAAACCGTAACCAGCTTTCCTTCTTGATTTATCATTTCACATCTGCCTGAGATTAAATCTAAATCATCAACTTTAGTATTTTGTAGAAAAGTTATATATTTATTTAAAGAATCTGGTAAAATTATATCATCAGCTCCAATAAACATAACCCAATCTCCAGTAACATAGTTCAGTGCTTTATTCCATGCATCATATATTCCTTTATCTGGTTCAGTAACACAGAAATCAATATATCCAACATATTGATTTATTATATCCATTGTATTATCCTTTGAATTTCCATCAACGATTAATAATTCTATTTGATCACTCTTTTGATGAATTATACTTTTCAAACAGCGTTCTATTGTTTTCCCAGCATTATAAGTTGCTATAATTATTGAAATAAGTTTCTTATCCATGATTTTATATACTTTTAAAATAAGATTTTACAGAACTTCCATATAGAATATTGATATACAACTATAAGCACTATACCAATACTTTATTGAATATCTCCTGTATATTCTTTTTAAAGCTGATATTTGTAAATAATTGTTTAGCGTATTTCTGACATTCACAACTAAGCAAGTTTAGCTCATTTACACTCAAATTGCTTATTTCATTTACTTTATTTATAATGTCCTCAACTTTATATCCATCAAATTCAAATATACAACTACAAGAATTGTAACCTGTTTCTTTCGTTACAATTGGAATTAATCCATGAATCATACATGTTGCTATACCAGACATCATACCTTCAGAACATGAAGCAGATAATACAAATACATTTTGCTTTACAACTTTATCAATAAAATCTTGGCTAAACACATTAACACGCTCGTGAAGTATCGTATTTTTACTCAATAAGGGCTTTATATACCTTTTTTCATTTTCAGGAACTCCATATATATTTAATGTATATTCTGGTAATTGCTTAAATGCATCAATTAAAATATCCAATCCTTTATGAAGAGTCCCTTGAGAACCAAACCATAGAAAGTTCCTCTTGCTATTTTTAATATGTGATGTATCAAAGGTATATGCAGAATTATATAAACAATTCACATTGATAGGATATATTTCTTGAATATACTTCCTCATCGATTGTATATTATAATCACTATTCATAACAATGGCCATATCAGAAAGAATAAACTGCTCCATATCAAAACAATCATTTCTTGGAACATTGACAATTGGCAAATTAGGATGCCGTTCCTTAAAATAAGAAATACGCTCTTTGTATTTCCTTTCTACGACTTCAGGAAGATTTTCAGTAACAAATAAAATAGATTCCTTTGCTTTCTTCCTAAGAAGAACTTCTTTATAGACTTTTCCAAAACCTATTACATAATCATATTCTTCACCAGCCAACTCTTTATAAGCAAAAAGATCATTACAATCACAGATATCAATAGAAAAATTGAGTTCAATCAAACACTTCAAAATTTGATTCACTTGCGCATATAATGGATGATAAAGTGCATCACGATTAAAATTAGTATGTAAGGGAGATACAAAACTCACAAGAATTCTCTGCTGATGTTCCGTCAGATCATGATTAATAAACATCATAGTATTACCAACAATCTTTCTGCATACAAGTCGTCCTAATTCATTCTTTCTTATCAATTCTGATGCAATAATAGATTTTATTAGATTTTTCAATTTACACATACCACCCTATCAAATTATTCAGAAAAATAATTATTTACATTTCGCTATCTATTTAATCTGTATATTATCTTGCTTTAATCCATTAAGAATTACTTGACTTATATTCCAATCTGCCTTTAACCTCCAATTACATAATTTATACTGAAAAAATAAAACTCCCTTTTTCACCATAGACTGATGATATAAAGGTTTCTTATCACCAATAAAAGATATCAGTGGCTCATATTTTATTCTCAACTGGTTATGAATGCAATATATAGGTAAAAGATATTCTGAAAGATGGCCAAAAATACGTTGAGCACGCGAATAACCAGATAAACGTATATATTTTTCACACTCAAATAAAATATGAAACAACCATTCGCAATACTTATCGAAAATCTCTTTTGAACATATAAACATATTGAAAGCAATATCTTTATTCCCATGCATATATTTCAAAACAGACTTTTTATACTCTGGATATAATTTATCTATTACTTGATAAAAAATTGCTACATCTTCTTCGCATACTGCACGATATAGTTTATCTTCCATTGTAAATGGATAGTAAATAGGAGATGGAAGTACCACATCATATTCTTTTAACACAAAATTAATTTTATCGCTTGTATATAAAGTTTTAAAATATCTTCTGTAATGACATAGTCCTACATAATTAGTATTATTCATATTTTTCCACGCCCAATAAATAGCCGTCAATTCACAATACCTAGGATTCTTTGCACTAATATTATCACCAGTATCATCCCCTATTATTTCAGTCATTTCCTCCTTGAATTTAGAAACAGCTCTACCTACATGAATAGGAGTATATATATCATCTTGATAAACTTTATCAGGTTTATGTGTTGCCACAAGTATAACTACATTTTTCTTCATTTCACCTATAATAAAAATAAAAGTCAGCAATAAACCTATGAAAACGGAATAAAGTCCACATTCCTTTGCGTCAATAAATCTAAATCTTTAGAATTATAATTAATGAAAGCGTTTGACCAATTTTCTTTTTTTAATTCATCTTCTATTTGCAGATTTAATATTGGACAAACTTGTTCTTTTAAAACGCCAGCTGGAGACCCTCCTAAAAGGCAAAAATTACCAAATTTTGAATAATCTTTCGTTAATAATGATAAAGATGCTACAATAGTATACGGGGTAATTATTGTATGTTTCTTGATAGTTACATTATTACCGATCCAAGTATATGCACCAATAGAAATTGCCCCATACATATCCTTAATCCTATTATTACATAAATCTAAATAATAATGTCCATCAGAATCTTGAGCAAAAAAATTCCAAGAAGTTCTTACAAAACTAGATATCTGGATATTTTTACTACACATAATAGTCGAATCTTCTCCTATATAAACATGGGATCCAATAGATAAAATTCCATAATTATAACACCTAAATCCTTTTGTGAATAAAATGTTACCACCAATATTTATAATTCCTTGATTTATAAACACACTTTTTCTTACACTTCTACCTCTCCCATATTTACCAATTATAATCATTCCTGTTTTTATTGGAGAGTTGATATATATTTTTCCTTTCTTACAACTTATTACAGTTTCACCATAAACCAATATAGGAAACTTTAAAGCATTTCTAAATGTAAGATTTGAGAAATTTATAATCACAGTTGCTATTATATTCAATCGACTTTGATTATAAGGAATCCATATGAAGTGTATTACCTTCTTAAAATATATTATCAATCTTTCTTTCATATGCATCAACCATTGTTATAGGACTATGATTAAATATTTTCGTTCCAATATACTTTGCATACTGTTGAGTGTATTCGTGATTTTTTAAATGATATGTCAATCCCAACAAATAATCGTATAAAGAAATCCGTTCACCCGTATCCGTCCTAATTTCCCGGTATTCATCAGGCTCTCCATTATGCTGAATCTTATCGCAAACTACTCCTTGTTGATTTAAACATAAACTAGCATAATAATTGTTATCTAAGCCATAAATATCGATCTCGTTGAATCCTAAATTTATACATGAATATAAAGCCATTATTGCTACTGTATAAGGTCTTGGTGCGCAGAAGCCAAGTTTATAAAATCGGTATCTAAATTTTTCAAAACCTTCATAGCCTAAAGTACTAACTTCAATAATTTCAATATTTGAATTTTTAATTTTTGAGTATAGCTTAAATTTATCAATTCCGTAACATTTAGGAATCAATAACACCAATGGCCAAGTAGTTTTCATTTCAAGATTACAAAAGAACTTTCTTACTTTATCAATTCTTCCTGGTATATCCATAAAAAACATAGGATCTGCTAAACAATAATATTCAGGTCGCAATATTTCATATTCAGGATTGTTAGCAAAGAAATTTACAACGATTGAAGGATTGGATATAAACTCATCTTTTTTCCCAAGAAGTGGCATTATGCTTGATGCAGATGGACCATTTACAATAAGATTGATTCTACCATTGTGTTTATATGGTAGTTTTGTTCTAAAGAATTTCATCAACATAATTCTACATAAAGTCAGAGAAAATTGACCTAAATCAAAACTAAAATGTGTAATAGTCAATAATACTTTTTTTACAAACTTTTTCATACGAATTTAAATTGTACACACTTATATTCTTTAACCTGTTTTATCAATCTCTAAATTTCATTTTAGATTTAACTCTACTAACAATCATGAACAAAATATCCTTTTCATGAATATATAAATAGTACATCATCAGTATGCAAACTGAAGCGATGATAATAGGATTAACCTCTTTTACATACAAAACCATCATTATAACCAAAAATAAAAGAAGAATAATATAAAATTGAATATCAGCAATTTTTACATATTTCCAACTATACCAGATTCTACATACTGCCATCATAAAGAAAGAAAAAATAACAGAAATACACGCTCCCCAAATTCCTAGTAATGGAATAAAGACAAAATTCATTATTATAGCAACAATTGCTCCCCAAATACTGGAATAAAAATAATACTTACTTTCTCTTGTTGCGCTAAAATTAGTTCCAGCAAAACCTGCTATATTAGAAAATAAGACTCCGAATGTTAGAAATGGAATATATTGCCATGCCTCATAAAAATCAGATGAAGCAAATATTGATATAACAACCTTACTAAATAATGTCAGAAGCATTAATACAACAGCTAATAAAGTAAACACGAGTTTCAGAATTTTATTGTAGAAAATGCCATATCCATCTTTTCCAAACTCTTCTATCACAGAAATTTGCCATGATGTTCCAAAAACACCAAATATTACTGTCAGAATTCCCGGAAATTTATTAGCAACAGCAAAAATTCCCATTTCATGAAAACCTAAATATGTTTCCATAACCGGTCTATTTAAAGCATTTACTAACCACCACATAATTCCATTGGGAATTAAAGGAACAGAATACTTGAGCATTGAAACTAAGGCCTGTAAATTGTTATCTTTAAAAGAAAAATAGCTGTAGGATCTTGAAAAAATAAAAGAGTAAATACTACTGCAAGTATTAGCTAATATTATACTTAATACGTATCCCTTCACTCCCCAGCAAGGAATAAAAATGAAAGCAAACAATGCTGTAGCAAAAGTAAGCACAATTCCAGTAGTACTATAAATAACAATTTTATCGATACTTCTCACAAATTGTTGGGATATTTGCTGAATCACATTACTGACCAACATAAAATATATCAACCATATATTCTGCGAAAAACTATTTTGTATCTGTAATTGCTTCAGAACAAATTCAATTGCTAAAAATATTAATCCCGTCAGCAAAAGCATACTCAAACAAAAAGACGTTGCTGATGAAAAGTATTTCTTTTGAATTTCTTTCTTTTGACTTTTGGGAAATATAAATAAAGATTCACCAATACAACACGTCACAATACCTATAAGAAAAGTTACATATACTGTAATTATATCAGTGAGACCATAATCTTCTATAGATAACCATCTGGTATAGAAAGGTAACATTAACAGTCCTATAAATTTAGATCCTGCATTACCCAAAAAAACCAATGCTGTATTTTTGCCTAATCGAGTATATTTATTCATATTAATAACTTGGTATCAAAAACAGAGAGTTATTTTATCCTTTCTACCTCTGTACTCTGCCACTAGTTGATCCATTAATCAGATTTTCTACTTCTGTAACAGATATCTGATTATAATCTCCCTTTATAGTATGTTTCAAGCAAGAAGCAGCTGTAGCAAACTCTAATGCTTTTTGATTATCATCAGAATATGTCATCAGACCATAAATTAATCCTCCCATAAAAGAATCACCACCACCAACTCGATCTACAATATCAGTTATATCATAACGGCACGATTGGTATAGATTTTCTCTATCATATAGAATTCCTCCCCAAGTATTATGATTCGCATTTATTGCTCCGCGAAGAGTTATTGCCATTTTCTTACAGCGAGGAAATTTTTCCATCATTTGCTTACATACTGATATGAATGATGATTGCTCTATCTGCCCATTTGTTTGGTTGACATTAAAATCTTGTGGTTTAATACCAAATACCTTTTCACAATCTTCTTCATTTCCTAGTATGATATCACATCCGGCTACAAGTTCTGGCATTACTTCTGAAGCTTTTTTCCCATAATTCCACAAGTTTCCTCGGTAATTTATGTCGCAACTCACTGTTATTCCCATGGCATTTGCAGCTTTAATCGCCTGTCGGCATATTTCAGCCGTGTTCTCTGAAAGTGCAGGAGTTATACCTGTCCAATGAAGCCATTGGGCATCTTTAAGAATTTCATGCCAATCTAGGATTTGAGGATTCATTGTGGCAAACGCAGAATTTTCGCGATCGTAGAACACACGTGAAGGACGTGCATTGCTACCCGTTTCTAAATATAAGATTCCGATACGCTTACCACTACGTACAATCTTTTCTGTTCCCACTTTATAGGAAAGTAACTCTTTTATACATTTCTCTGCAATAGGGTTATCAGGTAAACAAGTTACATAATTTGTTGGAATTCCATAATTTGATAAGGAAACTGCAACATTAGCTTCGGCACCAGCAAAACTTACATCCAAATGGCTGCACTGGGTTAAACGTAAATATTCGGGGGCTCCTAATCGAAGCATTATTTCACCGAATGTGACTACTTTCTTCATTTCTGATACAAATTCTTATACATCATCTCAGCAATAACAAAATCTTCCTCCCAGTCAATATCTTTAGAATGGAGTTCATCCATTAAGAATAATAAAGGCTTTTTACCAATTCTATTTGCCATCTGAGTATATACATCCCGTTTTGCAAGAAAAATAGCGTGATTTATTTCGTATAAAGGCGCTAAATCCTGTGTTCTTGGCCATGGTATATTTGTATTATTATTTACAAGGTGACCAGCTTTATCCAATAAGAAATTTCTAAGTTCTTTAACACTCACTAAAGAATCATATCCTGCATTTAATTCTGACAAGTATTTATCAATTGCCGAATCATAAATATCAGCTCCCGCAAGAGGAGTTGTTACATGTCCCCATAATATGTGGTCAGCATTTGTTATTGTAGGTACATAACGAATAAGATCCTGAAGGTTAGTGCTACTCAAACATAGTTCTTCTGGGCGTGGAATGATACGTAATCTACTATCAGATGTATATTTTTCTGCAATATGCATGCATGTTTCATCATTGGTAGATAATATAATCTCATCCAGCTGATTAGTTGCTAATAATTGCTTAATTTTATTTTCAAGTAATCCCCCTTCTATCCCAGCAAAGGGTCGTGTATTCTTATTAGGAACGCGTTCACTACCTTTACGGGTAGGAAGGAAAAATGCTACTGTATTTGACATAATTACAGAAATTGATAAATAGATTCTACTTTAAGTGATTTATACAAACTTGGAGTAAGAGATCTTAATCTTACACCCTGAATTTTATTTATATTCTCAAATATAACTTTGTTTTCATTGGAAAGTTCCATTTCCTTTTCAGATAAAACCTCTCCTTTATACCCATCATAACCTACAACATTTATTTCTTCAACTTCCATAGCCAATGCAGCCTGTAAAGCTAATGTTGTACATGAATCACAATATGATTGGGTAAAAGTAATTTTATCAAGTTCAAATGTTAATCGTTCCGCGTAAGCAGGTACTTCTGTTCCCATCATACGGGGATAGGGAGGCAGTAAACAAATTCCGCTAAAGTCCGACTCTGATATATTTAGACTTAATCGTTTAGCTTCATTCCCAACTAAGCAATAATATTTAGGATTTGGTAATGAATTATATAAAGCTGCATGTCGGGCTGTAACAAAAATGATTGGCATACTAGGATTAAGCAATGCATATTGCTTAATCGCGTGCAGATGCTCTATACATGAATTTCCACCACCTAAAATCAATACTTTTGCTGTTTGCTGAGATTTAAAAAGAGGATAACGTGCATTATCTTTAATATTATTTTTCTTATTATCCAAGGCTCTTACAATACTATTAAAACTGTATGCACGATTACTTACCCATTCCATTACTTCTTTTTGAGGTAATGAGTTCGCACCAGATAACATATAGGGCAAATTGGTTCCCCAATTATATTTTTCAAATAGCGGATGGAAAGCAGAAATAACATCGCCAAGTACATTGAAATCAACATACATGCCATTTTTATTCAAATATGTAAGAAGCAATTCCATATTTAGATTACCAGCTCCACGTCCCATACCTAAAACTGTAGCATCTACAAAGTCTGCCCCATTCTCAATAGCTGTCAAAGTGTTTATTAGTCCTAATTGTAAATTATTATGCCCATGAAATCCAACAGGAACTGTTGTCTTTTCCTTTACGATTCTGAGCATGTTTTTAACGTCATCAGGGGTTACACCTCCAAATGAATCTACCATGCAAAATAAATCAACAACTCCATTTAATTGGCTTAATTTTTCAAGAAAACCAGGGTATTCATTCCATTTTGACATGTACATAGTATTAAAACCAACTTCAAACCCCATTTTTTTGACTCCTTTTGCCAATATCAGAGCACGATCAAAATTTGCAGGATCAATAGCTATACGAATCATATCCGCCAGCCCTTGAATTGGTTCAAGTAATGCTTCTAAATCCCCTATGCGAGCATTTTTTTCATTCAACATTACTACTATTTTTTTCACACATTTTTTTCGTAAATTCCTAAGAGTTGATACTGGAGTATAACCAAATTCACCTAAATACTCTTCAGAAGGATTATTGCGATAACCGATCTCTAAATAATCAATCGGAAGTCGATTCATTGCTTCAATATAAGAATCAACAACATTTGAAGGAAAATCCCAATTTGTATAATACCCTCCATCGCGCAATGTACAATCTAAAATTTTAAATTGACACATATCAGTTTCTTTTTTTTTCATATGTAATTTATTCCAAGAAATCTAATTGTTCTAATAAACAATGTTTCTATAAATTTAATTCACAAGATAAGAATGTCTGAATAAGGAAGACTCTTTGTACCAGTTTCCGATCAAATAAATCAAAATTTAGATTTGATAGTTAATTGGCTCAGAACATTATCAACGATGAATTTCTATAAATACTCCGGCCATTTATAAATGAACTAAACAAGAAATCTCATCCAACCTCAGGATCCTCCCAATGCTGAACTGCATCCGTATGATAGTGTAAATAGTCTATATGATAACGATTTAGAACTTGTTTACAATATTTACAACAAGGTTTGGATACACCAATATATGTAACTTTATCTAACAAATAAGCTTCGCGTAACTCCTCAATAAGTTGCATTTCTGCATGCATGCAGCCATTTCCATTTGTTACAATATAAATATTCCAGCCACAATAATCAGCACCTATGGCTTCATCAATATCTTCGGGCTCCAGCTTTCTGCTGTTGGAAGCGACCCATATATCACCATCTACAAAGCAGACTGCAACACAGTCCATCTGGATCAGTGCCTGCCCCGTTTTACTATCCCCGTGGGTTCTGGAGTAGTTACAGGCAAGAATGGCACATGCTATCCTGTCCGCTTCAGATTCACTTGCTGACAATGCTGCAAGACGTATAGCATTGTAAGTATTCCGTTGTCTGCGGTTTACAAAAGTCTTTAATTTCATTATTTTGCAGACTCATCTTCTTTTCCTTCTTGCTTCGGCATCTCAATCGGCTGGATAGCCTGTGTAAAGGCTTCGATGATGGTATTCACCCCCTTGGGAACAGGAAGCTGTCCGGCATGGACATTAACTGTATATTTGGCGGAGTTGCTCTTCTCATAGTGTGTATCATGGGTGGAAGAGTCGCGTGAAGAATAGCTGGCAGATCCTTTGATGGAAACCGACAGAGGCCCCCACCCCAGCTTGCTTTCGAACGAGCCTTCGCCCCTGGATTCCGTTTCCTTGCTTTCAGATTCCGTTTCCGAAAAACTGGACTTCACCTCCATTTCAAAAGAAATGTCCACATTGTTTACTCCCAGAGAGTTGACCGGTATGATGGTCAGCAGGGGAAGATTGAACGAAGTGGTGAAATTCCTGATTTCAGTGGTCGGCTTGCCATCCTTATCCGTAGTCGGTGTCAGCACACCTCGTTCCAGCGACATTTCAATCATTACCGGAGCGTAACTGGTATGTCTGACTGAACTGTCAGCATCTTTTCCGTATTTTTTCTTATACTCCTCTTTTTCCTTATCTGTCAGCGCACGCTCCACCCGGTTGAAACAGGTTTCAAGCAAAAACTTGGTCTGTGTGAGTGCCATGGCAGCATTGGCCTTGGCGGAAGCATTAAGCGGACCGCCGATCAGATCTTCCATAGGCAGGCCCGTAAACTGCTGGGCCATTGATAAAAGTTCTTTTTCCATCTATTGTTTTTCCGGCTTTTCATCCAGCTGCCGGGAAGCCTTCTGCTTCAGCTCTTCCAGCCGGGCACTGGCTTCAGCCACAATGGGACGGCTCTGAGGAGTCAGCGAAATGCGCGAATGACATTGGGAACATTCAAAAGCTTCTCCTTTCAGGAGCAGGGCCAGATCGAAATAGATAATATTCCGGCAGTAAGGGCATGGAATTGCATTAGGCATATTGTTATTTTTTAAAGGTTTGTTTCTTCTGATTCTGTTTCCGTTTTCCGGAGAGGTACGGAAGCACGGATAGCTTTCTCGTAAAGCTCCATAACGGTAAGCAGTCCTTTCATGACCGGAGTCTTCCCGTCCCGGTCCGTTCCGTTTTCGCCATAATTTTAAGAAGATTGATACTCAAAAGGAACAAAAATGCTTTGACTGGCCAGCATAGAAGTAACCATCAGAAATTCCGGGCTTTCACAATGTCCCTTTATCAGTTCTGAACCAGCAGTATAACTGATTCCTGCATGAAAAGGATTGCTTTTGGAAGGATACGCAGTGACTTCTGTGGTAATATCTTCAATAGAACTTTGCCGTACATCGCCAGCTGTAAGCTTTGCATATCCGGCTATACGGTCACCTTCTATACGAGGACGATATTTTCTACAATTCTCATAACTCGGTTCCCAATAATCCATCCGGTTCACGGATACATAGTCTTCATCCGTTCCACTTTTCAATCTTACCAGATTGAATGCGGAAGGAGCTACTACCTCACCCAATACCATGGATGGAGAAAATATGATGCGTGCCAATTGTTCATAATCGGCTACATATTCACTGACTGATATGACTTCCTGTTCTTCAGACACGGCCTATCTCTGCTTGAATTTGATCGAAAGCATTGGTCAGATTCTCCGGGGAAAACTCTTTCATCCCTTTGATCACCTTTTTATCTTTTCCCATGGCAAAGAATGAAAAATTTTCATTGCCTATATTGATGGAAGCCAACTGTTTTCCGGGAGCAGTAAGAAGTAATGTCCCGTTTGTATTTGGAAACAGGTTCCAGGCTTCAGACGCTTTTTCTCCGATAATTTCAAGGGCACATTTCGTATTCTCATACGCTGTCCGTTCAATGGGGAGAGCACCATTTTCATCCCAGTTCTCCGGCAGCAACTTAAGCTCCTCCAGCCTGTTCAATGCCTGCCTGATCCGTTTCTGCACGGCAACATTCCGGTACAAGTCGATTTCCGGAAAATAAGTTAAAACCTGCGGTAAAACAGGAAATGAAAGTTTATAGGAGTCTGCTGCTCCGTAGCAGTTCTTACTGACCGGATTCACAGACAATTCCATTCCCCTTTTTATACAGACTTTTGACAGACATATACCGCGTGATCTGCTTTCTCTTCTGCGGGAAACAGTCTCTGTCTGGATAGAATATGTAAATCCGTTCATGGTCAATTTTCTCCTCTTAATACGTGAATGATATTTTCAGTAACCACATACCTGAACGCATCAAACATAATGTCGTTCAATTCTGAAGCCAGACTGTATAGCTTCTCCGCTTCCATGCCTTCTGAAGGGACATAAGAAGCATGCAGGTCGAACAACAGATGTACGTTTGAATCGTTCATTACCTGAAAACCTATGGTAAGCTGCATACGGGCTTGATGGTCTAAATCCACCTGAGCCTCTTTGGTTACTTTTATCTGTTTTCCCTTCTCCAGTCTATATTTCTCCAGATCTTCTGTATGCTCCGGTTTGAACACATAATTCAAAGCATCCTTGAGGTCAAACCGATCAAGAGAAATATGAAACGGGAATCTGTTTCTTTTGGTCAGGGAAAGTTCCTGAATCCTGAACGACGGCACAACATCCTGCAAAAAGGTTTGTATCGTACAAAAGTGAACGGGCATTGTTTCACCAAAAGACCTGTAACCTTTCGGACCGATCGCTACCGTTGCGGTATCACCTTTGAAGGAATAGGTTGTCTCCGTTGTGCTGGAAGACAGTTCAGCATATTGATCTTCGCCTGAAGGAATATCCGTGACAGGGATATGAAATATTTTTTTACTGAATTCTCTGAATTTTTGCCAATACTCGGCCTGTGTATCAGAAGAAGAAAACCGGATATTGGCCGATACCGTTTGCAGAAAGGTTTGCGAATAAACCTCATGCTCTGTATGTGGATATGGATTGGTAAAATTCATAAAACTCAATATTAAGAAATCAACACTTATTTATTACAAAGAAACAAATTATTTTTTAGATTTTCCATAGAATGTACCCTTATTTTTCAGTTTTTTGTAAGTCTCCACTTTAAGTCCCCAACCACAACGGAACACTTCCGCAGATTCAGTGAAAGGCGCCGGAAACATCTCATTCCACTTATTGTCAATCTGTTACAAAGAAAATTCAAGCTTTTCTGCCAGCTTTGCCAACCTATATATAAACTTATAGGGAAAAGTGCGGACAGAAATGGATCTATTTTTGTCCGCACTAACTATAAAAGTTTTATTCAGCCCTGGCAAACCTGGCAGAACTGCCGGTCAGGGCCTGTCCTTTGGATGCCGTTCCCGATAGTCATCTTCCAGACTGTCAAGAAGTTGGATCAGCTGTTGCCGGAAGACCTCAGAGGAGCGGCGGAACTGCGGAAGGTAAATGCGGAAAATGTCGTAGTACTGGTTCAGATTCGTACTGACCCCTTTTTTACTTTCTCATACGTGCGGGCACTCATCGAGGCCCGGTCGCAGATCTCACGGATGGTTAATAACTTGCCGTCGACTTTCACACGGCGATGCAGCATCTCAATGTACCGCCCCAGGGCGGCATTGGGTTCATGATTTTGTGTCATTTTTTTAAATTTAAAAAATTCGACACAAATATATGTTAATTCTCTTAATTTATCTATATTTTATTACCGCCATGCCGGTAAGCAAGATTTGGTGGTTTACACGCCTTTCACAACCTTTGTGGAAAACTTTAAAACATCAATGCCATGGAAGACATTACATTCAGCCTTTTCAAAGGTTATGCGGACACCTTGCCGGCGGAAGCAACACTCAGTGAAATCATCCGGATGATCCGACAGGATCCCACAGTAAAACTACACACCCTTAAACACCGTTACTACGCTTCGCAGGGAAATGCCGCTGCTGCCGATAAGGAGAAATCTTCCTGTCCCTGCTTTTCCGTAGCCGTCCGTTTTCAGGGCGGCAAGCGGAAGAGGCATATCTGCGGATGGACTTCCGTCGGGCTGGTGGACATCGACCACCTGGAAAAGGCTGCTCTGCCGGAACTGCTCAAGCGGATCGTTGCCGACCCGCATACCCTGCTCACCTATACCACAATCAGCGGAGCGGGCATCCGGATTCTCTACCGCATGGAGCACGATGAAAACACCCTGCAAAGGGCTGTCGCCTCTCCGCTTGACGAGAACGCATACCTGGCTTCGGAAGCGCAGTACCGGGCGACATTCCTGCTGGCAAATGACTATTATGCCCGACTGCTGGGAGTGGAATGTGACCTGAAATGCAAAAATTCAACCCGCCTGTGCGGGCTTGCCCACGATCCGGAACTTTTCTTCAATCCGGATGCTCTTCCCTTCCGGGCTGAGGTGGTTCCCAAAATCCGGAAACGGATGCGCAACTACCGGCTGGAAAGGGCCGTTACCACTGCCCGGAAAGAACTGGAAGCACAGGGGGTGACCTACGAACCGCACCAGCACAACGACTACATCATGCGGATGGGGTATCTGCTCAACCGCTACGGGATAGACCAGGATCAGGCTACGGAATGGGCGCTGAATACCTTTACCGGTTACGACGGCGACATAGCTGGAATCTTCCGCTCGTGCTACCTGCAGACGGAAGAATTCGGTACACTGTCGCCCAGCACCGGAAAGGACAATGCACGGCAACCGCTGGCTGGCGTGGCGGAGATCGAGGATTTTCTCTGCGGTCAGGGTTCGTTCCGCCGGAATGTCATTACCGGCAAGTATGAGGTGGACTTCACCCGCGAAAACCGCGAAGAGGATTTCCGGGAAGTGGACGACCACATTGTGAACTCGCTCTGGGCACGCATGAGCAAAACAAACAGCCGCGTGCGGATCTCCGACCTGCGCAATGTGCTGGAGTCGGAATTCGTGGCGGACTACAATCCGTTTCAACTGTATTTTGACGGGCTGGATCCCTGGGACGGACAGACGGACTACATCGGCGAACTGGCCGATACACTCCATACGGTACAGGGTCCCGAGGACTGCCGGAAGTATCTGAAAAAATGGCTCGTGGGCTGCGTGGCAGCGCTCTTCGACCGCTCGGTGGTGAACCACGAGATTCTGGTGCTGGCCGGTCCGCAGGCTACCTACAAGACAACCTGGCTGAACAACCTGCTGCCGCCGGAACTGCGGAAGTATTTCTGCGTGAAGTCCGACTTTGCCCAGATGACCAAGGACGACCAGCTGCGCCTGACGGAATTTGCCCTGATCTGCCTGGAGGAGATCGAGGAGCTGCGGCCGGAGGCGCTGAGCCGCATCAAGGCGGTTTCGACCACCCTGATCATCAACGAGCGGAGGGCGTACGGCCATTTCAAGGAATCGAAGCCGCACATCGCCAGCTTCTGCGGAACGACGAACAATGTCAACTTCCTGACCGACGTCTCAGGCGACCGCCGCTGGTTTCCCATGGAGATCACCGCCATTGATGATCCGTATACGCACCCCGTGAACTACAGGGGGGTGTATGCCCAGGCTTACGCGCTCTGGAAAAGCCGCTTCCGCTACTGGCTGAGCAGCAGTGAGGTGGCGGAGGTGAACCGCCGCAACGAGTATTTCCGGGCACCGGATCTGGAAGCGGACCAGATCCAGACGTATTTCCGCCGTCCCCTGCCGGGGGAAGCGGCTGTCTTCATCACCACGGCCCAGATCATAAGCCGCATCAGCGGGGGAATCCGCCAGCTGATGAGCCCCGCCAAGGTGAACCAGCTGATGAAGAAACTGGGCTTCGAGGCGGTGCGCAGCGGCAACAAACGGGGCTATCTGGTGGTGGAACTGACACTGGATCAGGTGAACCAGAACCGCAGTGCCCTGGGGCATTACTTGCGGGAAGCGGAAGCCTGATATTCCGCAAGAGGATCAGGACAGGGCGCTGCGGAACTTCTGCCAGTAATCCTTACCGAGAAGTTCCCAGGCAGCCACGCCTGCAACGGCGAGGAAAATCCATCCCAGCACGATCACCTTACGGCTGGTGCCGGAAGGTTCTCTCGGAACGACGGCAGGTTCCACCACGGCAAAGACGGGCTTTTCTTCCTGTACCTTGGCCCGGGCCACCTGCAGCTGCTGGGCTACCTGGCTGTAGACCTGATAGGCAAGCGACATATCGTTCTGAAGCCGTTCGCGCTCGGCCAGGGTACTCTGGAACACCACGTTGCTGTTGGCATCCACATATTTTGCATACCGCTGCTGGGCTTCGTAATATTCCGCCTGACGCTCCCGGTAAAGCTGTTCCAGGTAACGGCAGTCTTCCTTCGCCTTGCGGGTGCGGTAGGCTATGATATACTGCTGAAGCTTGGAAACCACACTGTCGGCCACCGTAGCAGTGACCTTGGGATCCTGCAGGGTAACGGTCAAAGTGGTAATTGACGTCTTTTTATCCACATTTGCCAGTACAGACTGACGAAGAGACTGTAATTTTCCGGCTTCTTCTTCAGAAAGTTCAATGGAACCTCCGGCCAGGGAATCAGCAGGCAGCTCTTCCTTGTCACCGCCCAGCAAAGACTTGATGCCGCCGACTGCCATGCCGGGAGCACGCAGAATGTAGCTCCACCAGGGAGCGGACTGTTCGTCCAGATAGGCAACAAGGGTGGTATCCACCTTGCCGTCGGCCGTGCGGACACGGGCATCGAAGAGTTCCAGCAGAAAAGGGGTAGAGGCTACAATATCGGGGGCCAGTGTCGCATTCAGGGCATCCGGACTGTCGCTGCCCATACTGGTTCCCAGAAACGAGGCGGCCATACTGGCCAGTCCTCCCCCGCTCTTGCCGCTGCCCATTTCAGGGGAAAGGGTCACGCTGACCGTATATTGCTTGGGAATGCTCAGGGCAATGATCACGCCTGCCAGCAGTCCCACGGCGGCAGCCAGATATAACTTCCTGCGGATGGCAAATATGCGACGGATCAATGCCATCCAGTCAATCGTCACTTCGTCCTCCTCCCCGCCTTCGGGACGGGTGAAGAGGGGCTGTTCCATCTTATCAGTTTTCTTTTCTTCCATAGGTATTACTTCTTGATCAGGTTCGTAATTGTGGCGAACATGGTAGCGAGGGAGCCGAAGGAGCTGGCATAACCCAGGATCTCACCCACATTGACCTTGCGGTCTTTCTTGCTCGGCACAATAATTTCACACCCCGGTTCGATCTTGTCGCTGTCGCGGCTGCCCACCTGGGTGACCTGACCGTTCATATAGATAATGAATTTTTTGGATTTCTTCGCATTGTCGGCATAGCCTCCTGCCTGGTCGAGGTAGTAGCTGACATTCTTGCCTTTCAGATAGGCCACCGTGTTGGGAACCATTACGGCACCGTCGATCTTCACGGTGTTGTTCATCTTGGGCACACTGATGACATCGCCTTCACGCAGCACCAGGTCGTACTCGCCGCCGGGATTGGCCAGGGCTTTCTCCAGATCGAGTCCCACACTGAAAGTGTCTTCCACACGCACACCCAGCGAGTCCATCATGGCCTTGCCGAACTGGCGGTTCATGATCTCAAGGACATCGCGCATGCGCTTCTTTTCATCCTCATTCGCCACACGGGTCAGTTTCGCTCCGCGCAGGTAGGCCCTGGGAGTAGCACCTCCGGCCTTGCGCAACAGGTCGGACAGGCGTTCTTCGCGGCTGGTCATCGCATAGGTACCGCCAAACAGCACTTCGCCGGTGACCTGTACGTTCTGCTGGGCCTGATAGCCCGGGCTGCGGCGCACGAACACCTGATCATAGGGCTGGAGCACAAATCCCTGCTGGCCGTCGATCACAAAGCCGTCCTTCAGGGCAAAGGTGAAGGTCTGGCCGATGCTGTCGGTATAGCTGGTGCTCCTGGGGTCCTTGATACGGCGGGAAACATCCACCCGTACGGTAGAGGCAGCCTCACGCAGACCTCCGGCACGGATAATCAGGTCTTCCAGCGTCATGTTGTCCGAGAAGGAATAGCTGTCCGGACGGGCAACCTCGCCATAGATCATCACATCGCCGCGGTCTTCCAGGTCATGGATGCTGGGGATGTTCAGGATGTCATTCTTCTGCAAGGGGATATCGGGAGAAGTACCGTTCAGGATGCCTGCCACATCGACACTGACAATCTCGGTCGTCAGGTCGGGACGCTCGCGCTGAAGCACGGCACGCTTCATAAAGGCATCGCCGGTCAGCCCTCTGGCCTCGGTGATCAGGGCACGGACGGTGTTGAGTTCTCCGCTCAGCTGGTAAATGCCGGGACGATAGACCGCACCGCGGATTTCCAGTTTGTTGGTAAAGCGGTTCAGGATGGCTTCGGCCGTCACCACGTCGCCGTTGCGCATCTGGTAGGCACTGAAGTCCTTGTCCCTGACGGTATTGATTTCATATTCTTCCCCGTTCTGGCGAACCACACGGAGGGATTTCGTATAGGCTTCGGCATCGAATCCGCCGGCATACTGAATCAGGGTGGCCAGGGATTCCCTGGCTTTCATTTCGAAACGCATGGGGCGCTTCACGTTGCCGCTGAACTTGACCATCACTTCATAGGCAGGCACAATGATGACATCGCCTTCCTGCAGACGGATATCGTCCTGGATCTTGCCCTTCATGATGAAGTCGTACACATCGACATCGGCGATCTTCTGTCCGGAGCGGACTACCTGCACGCTGCGGAGACTTCCGATCTCGTTCACGCCGCCTGCCCGGTAAAGCGCATGGAAGACGGTGGAGAAGCTGCTCAGGGCATAGGTACCCGGCTGCATCACCTCACCCATCACATTGATCTGGATGGTACGGGTATTGCCCAGGGTCAGACGGATTTCCAGATTGCCTTCGGCACTGTCGAGACCGCTGTACGTCTTGCCCAGCACCTTCTTGAGGTAATCATTGGCCGCGCTCACGGTCATGCCGCTCAGGGAAACGGGGCCGATCTTCTCAATATTGATGGTTCCGTCGGGAGAAATCTGCTGACGGATGGTATTCTGGCTGGTACCCCAGATGTCGATGATCACCTCATCGCCCGGGCCGAGCCGGTAGTTGGGCGGAGTGGCCAGATTGACACTGGGTTCAAAGGTAAGATTGCGGGTATTGAAAATGTTGCGCCCGAACACCTGGTCCTCGCGGGCAAGTTCGGCAGCATCGGGCTGCGGAGTTTCCAGCGCTGTGGAAGTGTCCTCCTTCACCGCCTCGCGCAGGCGGGCTTCATTCAGTTCGGTACCGCTCATCTGAGAGGCATTGACTCCCTGCTGTTGTTCGTACAGTTTCTTTACTCGTTCGGCCTGTTCGCGTGTGACGCCTCGCCGCGCCAGTTCAGTAGCCAGCTGACGCTGGTCCTTCCCTTCGGCCATCCCCTGTTTCACGTACTCCAGTACCTGCTGGTCGCTCATGGTCTGTGCACAGACAGAAGGAGCAGCAAGGAACAGACACAGAAACAACGGAATTACCAGTGAATGTTTCTTCATATCTACTTCTTAAGTTTTTGTATAATGATTGTTTTTATTGACTTTCAGGGCTCCCCCAGCGCCTCGACGATCAGGCGGACCTGAGCGGGCGTAAAGCTGCGCACCTTCTGGCTGAAACCGGACGCATGAAGCGCGTCGACCAGTGCAGGCTGCAGGGAAATCCAGTACATCAGTTTGCGGCGGGCAGCCCCTGCCGTGATGTTGGGAGCATAGCAACGGGCAAGTTCCCCGATGCCGTAAGAGCGAATCTGAAAAGTATCCATATCTTTGTTTCTGTTAATTGATTATAGGATAAAGATACTCATTTTCAGTGATATAAGCAAGTTTTTCCGGACTCTGCTCCGGTCTTTTTTCACCTCCGGACCGTGTGTCGCCACACCCCTGTCGGGCCTTATCGTGCATCATCGCCCGTCATTCGCCGACAAGTGTCCGTAAGGTGCAAACCGCTCTTCGGAAGGTGTTACCTTTGTCATACAGACAACGGGAAGGAAGGTTCCGGACAAGCTCTCCGGATTATCCGGAAAATCCGGAGAAACCGACTGGTGGTTACCTCAGCAACGACTGGTCGATGCAGCTGAATCGACCGCACGATCCCTTCGCAACGACTGGTCGATATCCTGGCATCGACTGGTCAATACCTCAGCATCGACAGGTCAATCTTGGCATTGACTGGTCAATGCAAGGAATGGCCGGAACCCGAAAGTCCGGAGTCTGTAAGGAACTTATTTATTAACTCTTTATTTATCGTATTATGTTAAACTACAGTATCGCCATGAGAAGCAACCCCATCGACAAGGGGGCTCCCAAGAAAGCTTATGCCACTTCACAGTACAGCGAAGTGATGAACATCAACCAGTTTGCCGAACATATTGCCAGCCACGGCAGCGTGTACAAGCGTTCCGACGTGGCGGCGATCCTGACCATGGCGGTGGACTGCCTGCGGGAACAGCTGCTGGAAGGCAAGAAGGTGGAACTGGGCGACCTGGGGTTCTTCTATGTCCGCATCAGCGGCGAAGGGGCTCCTTCGGCTGCCGAGTACAATCCGGCCATTTACGTCAAGAAGCTGAACGTGAAATGGCAGTGCGGCGCCCGCTTCAAGGATCTGCTGGGTGAAGCCGTTTTCAACCTGGTGGCTCCGCGCTCTGTCAGCCAGAAAGTGCTCAAGGCCCACAAGGCCGGTGAAACAACCGTGGATATCTCGCCGGAGGTGACGGAGGAAGAAACGGATGACCAGGGCGGCATGGGTGTCTGACCAGCGGAAATAACTGACGGGAACTGACGCGCGACGGCGACCCTTTCCAGACAGGCGGTGAGCGGACTCTCCGAAAATGACTCCGGATCCGCCAGGCACAAGTGGCTTTCACCAGGGAAAGCAGGAAACCGTTCCGTCAGGCTCCTCAGTGCTTCCGGCCCCAATTATATAAACCTTAATCTTAACTGCTTATGGAAAATACCAGCAAGAAAAAAACAATCTGGAGCCTGGTGCTCAAAGTGATCATCACCGTGGCAACCGCCGTCGCAGGTGCCTTCGGACTCAGTGCCTGCGGGGTGATCTAGCGGAAGAAACCGGAAAGGATTCCTGATTTGAAGGAGGGCTGCACAAGGCAGACCCTCCTTTCTTTTTCAGTCATGAAACACTTAACCAGCGGTTAAATTTATTCGATCAGTTCGCACCAGGTGTAGCTGACTTTCAGCAAGGCGGCACTTCCGCTCACCTGAATGGCGATATAATGGCGTCCTCCGTAACGGACAAACTGTCCTTCCATGCCGAACAGCGGTCCCTTGCGGACAACCCGCACCCGGACATTTTTCTTGTTCTTCAGTTTTTCGGGATCAATGAACCGCGTCCCCTGGATCTCAGGGTTGGTGGCCCGCATGAAATTCTGCATCTCCCGGTTGGAAATGATACAATAGTCGGCACTTTCCCGTCCGCGCCTCATGAAATACGTGGGAAAAGGAATGGACTGCTGCAAACGTCTGCACCATTCGCGATCGTAGTGGTTACATCGTATAAAAAGCAGATTATGGATGGCGGGAACAAGAATCCGTTCGCAACGTCCGCTTCCATCTTTTGCGTCCTGCAGCTCATAAGTCTGGGGGATATAATAAGGTATTTCTGAGTCACGAAGAAACTCGGCCACCTGCAATTCCTTACAGTAGGTGGTCTGCAACGGGATCCATATCGGGTTTTCTTCGATCGTCTGTTTCATTTCTTTACCTGTCGTAATCTGGCTGAAATTTTTCCGCATGTATATTCTTCTCTCTCCACCAGGTCCTGCAGGAGCCCGGTATACCACATCTATTTGGTTGACAATAAAGAGAAATGAAATAAAACATGCTTCCGTCTAGGAGAGACCGGCCCTCCCACAGCTGCCAGGTTGTATCATTTCGGCGCAAAGATAAGTATTTTTCTCATTGATGATACACTTTTACTCCTGTTTTAACCAAATATTCCCGTATATTACAAAACAGGTATTTACATTTCCATTACAAAAGCGGATATTACTTCCGGTTATAGGGTATAAAAAAAGGTGAATAGCGAAACCGGAAAGAATGTATTACCTTTGCAGCGGATTAAAAAAGAGATAAAACTATGTTCAGTAAAGAAAACAGAGCAAATACCATTCACGGTATTTTATTGATTGCCTTATTCTCATTCGCTGCGTTCTACATCGCCGAAATTCCTTTCGTGAAAAGTCTGTCATTCAGTCCGCTGATTGTGGGTATCATCCTGGGTATGCTGTATGCCAACAGCCTGCGCAACAAGCTTCCCGAAACCTGGGTGCCGGGAATCAAGTTCTGTACGAAGCAGATCCTGCGTGCCGGTATCGTACTCTACGGATTCCGCCTGACGCTGACACAGGTAGCTGCCGTGGGACTTCCGGCTGTGGTGATCGACACCATCATCGTGGCAGGAACCATCTTCCTGGGCGTATGGCTGGGCAAGCTGCTGAAAATGGATAAAGATACTTCGCTGATGACGGCTACGGGAAGCGCGATCTGCGGTGCTGCGGCAGTGCTGGGTGCCGAACCGGTCGTGAAATGTGAGGGCCACAAGACAGCCATCGCCGTATCGACGGTGGTGATCTTCGGAACGATCTCCATGTTCCTCTATCCTATCCTGTACCGCGCCGGTATGCTGGATGCGCTGGGTGACACGGGAGTAGCAATCTATACGGGAAGTACCCTGCACGAAGTGGCTCACGTGGCCGGTGCGGGTAACGCAATGGACCCGACCGACACGCTGGGTATTGCGGGTACGGCAACCATCACCAAGATGATCCGTGTCATGATGCTGGCTCCGGTGCTCGTGATCATGAGCTTCGCACTGGCCGGCCGCAAGAAGGCTGCAACAGAGGGAGGCACGACCCAGAAGAGCAAGATCACCATTCCCTGGTTTGCCTTCGGATTCATCGGCATCATCTGTCTGAACTCACTGCTGCAATACCTCTTCGGAGTGGACAGCGTGAAGGAAATTCCGCTGAACGGTGCCATTGAATACATCGATACATTCATGCTGACCATGGCCATGACTGCCCTGGGCACGGACACCAGCATGGAGAAATTCAAACAGGCAGGTGCGAAACCTTTCCTGCTGGCCGGACTGCTTTACATCTGGCTGCTGGGCGGCGGTTACCTGCTGACCAAGTGGCTGGTTCCGATGATCGGATAAGCCAATGTATGGGGTAAAAAATGGTTCAGGGGAAGTCTGGTTTGTGGTTCCGGACTTCCCCTGAATGGCTTTTATAACGGACAAACTTATAATCTGATACAAAAACACGGGATTTATATTACAAACAATTGCATAATCACACAATAATCATCTTATTTATAACATCGGTAAACCCAAAGAGAAATAATCCTATCAAAATAACACCAAAAAGTGATATTGTATGTCATTTTAATAATATCTTTGCGAAGTATTTTAAAATATGACACAAAAATTAATGTTTATATATCATTTTAACATGTAGAACCATTAAAACAACTACGAGATGAAAAAGAGATGGATTATTTTAATGACACTGATTGTCATCATCAGTCTGATCGGAGTACTGATGCCGGAAAACCCCGGACTGTGGGAACCTGACGAACGCATGAACACAGCCAACGTAGCCTGGATGATCACCGCCACTATTTTTGTCCTGATGATGACACCGGGACTTTCCTTCTTCTACGGAGGCATGGTCGGGAAGAAAAACGTCATCTCCACCATTCTCCAGAGTTTCATTGCCATGGGCGTGGTCAGCGTGATCTGGGTGGTATTCGGATTCAGTCTGGCCTTCGGGGACGATTGCGGAGGATTTATCGGCAATCCGGCCAGCTTCTTCATGTTCCAGCACGTGGGTGCCAAGATAGACACTTATCTGGCTCCGACCATACCGCTGGCCCTGTATGCACTCTTCCAGATGAAATTTGCCATCATCACCCCTTCACTGATCACGGGTTCATTCGCGGAACGGGTACGTTTCTCCGGCTACCTGATTTTCATGATCCTGTTCTGCATCTTCGTATATTGTCCGCTGGCCCACTGGACCTGGCATCCCGACGGATTCCTCCGTCAGATGGGAGTAGTCGATTTTGCCGGCGGTATCGTGGTACATGCTTCCTCGGGAGTGGCGGCACTGGCCGGTGCCATCTTCCTGGGACGCCGCAGCGGAAAGCGTCATGCCCCGGCCAACATCCCCTTTGTCATTCTGGGGGCTGCCATGCTGTGGCTGGGATGGTTCGGATTCAATGCAGGGTCTTCCCTGGCTGCCGACGGTATTGCCATCAAGGCTTTTCTGAACACCAATACGGCTTCGGCTACGGCCATGATGGTGTGGATCTTCTTCGACTGCCTGCGGGGACGCAAGCCTTCTGCACTGGGAGCAGCCGTGGGTGCCGTCGTGGGACTGGTGGCCATCACTCCGTCGGCCGGTTATGTCACCGTGGGGGAAAGTATCTTCATCGCCCTGACCACCACCATGGTCTGCAACGTGGCGGTTTACTGGAAAAACAAGACCAGTGTGGACGATGCGCTTGACGTATTCCCGACGCACGGTGTGGGCGGTATCTTCGGAACGGTTCTGACGGGAGTCTTCGTCAACGGACTGTTTGCGGGCAACGTCAGCGTGTTCCTGATCCACCTGCTGGCCGTCGTCCTGGTCTGCGGATATACCTTTATCGTCAGCTATGCCCTCTACTGGCTGACCAACAAGATGATCCCCCTGCGCGTATCGGCCAGAAGCGAAGCCATCGGTCTGGATCTCAGCCAGCACGACGAAAGCTACGGCTATGCGGATGAAGGGGAACGCGAGCTGGCGGAATACCATGCGGAGAACTGACCGCTTCCGGAAAGCCGGATGCACTTCTTACCAGCTCCAAAGCGGTTCATTGTACCATTGTTTCGGAAATCCCATTGCTGCAACGTCAACAATGGGATAATCCTCCAACAAGGTTTTCAATTTCCGCCTGAAATCATTGTCTGGACAAACCGCATCCATCAGATAAGCCACACAACACAATTGAGCATACAGCTTCTCCTGTAGAACAGCTTCATGAATCCATGGATTCTGCAACTTCTTAGGCAGTTGTGGCTTCCATGGATATTTTCTATTCCAGATACGAGCGTGATGAGCAATACAATTTCGCAATACTGACAAACTTTTTATCCAGCTCTCAAGATACAGATGCTGGGGCAATCCAAATTCTCTAGCAATCTGTTTCTTTAATGCATTATCCGATAAATTGCAATACAATTTGGAAAGTGTTCCAAAAGATGATACCTCCAAAGTCTTCCAGGCCGGAGGATATGGTGGATTATCATATCTGGCAAAATGCTCAACCAAGAAATCTTCTTTTGAACGCTTCAACTCTTCATCTATATTGGCCAGACATTTAGAAAAAATTACAGCATTGGAAAACAAGGATGCATCGGCAAACCAAAATGGTCCATAAGCGGATGATACAAACTAATAGTTTGCCAAACGAAAGTAACTGATAATTTTCAAATATTCTATTGCTATGTGTTCATCATCAAACAGAAGACCTCTGCCTTTTAACATCACGATCTGATCAGCAATGCTTATAGGCTGCTTGGTATATGTTTTCATAAGTATATAAAAAATAAGTTCCGCCCTGGTACGCATTATAAAGAGGCGTGGCGGAAATTGTTGATACAAAAATACAACACTTCCCACTATTTACCAAAAGTTTCAGTGATTTTCTTCTGGCTCATACGCTGAAAGCCTCTGAGAATACCCCAAACAGGGTATTTCACCTTCGGGAAAGTGGAGCTAACTTTGCCGCAAAAATACTTCATGAATCTGGCTGCATTGATTTCGGGCGGAGTGGACAGTGCCGTAGCGGTCCACCTGCTCTGCGAACAGGGCTACAAGCCCGACCTGTTTTATATCCGGATCGGCATGGATACCGACGACGGACTGAGCTGCACGGCGGAAGAGGACATCGAACTGGCGACGGCAACGGCCCGCAAGTATGGCCTGAAGCTGGAGGTGGTGGATCTCCAGCAGGAGTACTGGGACCGGGTGGTGGCTTACACCATCGACAAGGTGAGACAGGGCTTCACGCCCAACCCGGACGTGATGTGCAACAAGCTGATCAAGTTCGGCTGTTTCGAGGAAAAGGCGGGACATGCGTACGACCGGATTGCGACGGGGCACTATGCGTCGACCTGCGAACGCGAAGGGAAGGTGTGGCTGGCAACGGCCAAAGATCCGGTGAAGGATCAGACGGATTTCCTGGCTCAGATTGACTACCTGCAGGTATCCAGGCTTCTGTTTCCGCTGGGGGGACTGATGAAGCAGGAAGTGCGCGAGACGGCTCTGGCGGCACGGCTGCCAAGTGCCCGCCGCAAGGACAGCCAGGGGATCTGTTTTCTGGGAAAAATCAACTACAACGACTTTATCCGGCGTTTCCTGGGCGAACGGCCGGGGGCAATCGTGGAACTGGAAAGCGGCCGGGAGATCGGTACGCACAAGGGATTCTGGTTTCACACCATCGGACAGCGGAAGGGACTGGGACTGAGCGGAGGGCCGTGGTTCGTGGTGGACAAGGACCCGGAGAAGAACCTGCTGTTCGTATCGCGGGGATATGACACGGTGCATCAGTACGGACGGAAGTTCCGGCTGACGGACTTTCATTTCATTACGGAAAATCCCTGGCCGGAAGCCAGGGAACAGGAAATCTGCTTCAAGATCCGCCATACGGACCAGTTCCTGCCGGGGGTGATCCGACCGGCAGGAACCGGTTATGAGGTGGAGAGTCCGCACCTGATCCAGGGAATCGCACCGGGTCAGTTCGGTGTGATCTACGACCGGGAGGCACGGCTCTGCATCGGAAGCGGGGAAATCCGCCGGTGTCCCAGATAAAGTCACTTCAGCAGGATGCCGAACTCGGCTCCCGTAGCGTAATTGCCTTCCAGCACGCGCAGGGCTGTCAGCTTGAGATAGCGGCAGGACACGGGAGTCTTCAGCCGGAAGGAACGGTAGACCGGTGCCTGACGGATGTTGGGAATAAAGTCTTCGTATACCGGTGTCCAGTTTTTGCCGTCCTCGCTGGCCATGAGAGCAAGGCGGTCGATTACTCCCTCGCTGCTGTTGTCCTGACGGGGCGTATAGGAAAATCCTTTGACTACCTGTGTTTCGCCCAGATCGATCACCAGACTCTGCGGACGGAAAGCAGCATCCTTGTCCTGAGAAGGGGAACGCCAGAAGGTCTGGTCGTCATCATCCACCAGGGCCCCGGCTGCGGCATAGGGCTGCCCGTCGGCGGTCAGGATGCGCCAGTTCCGCTTGCAGGCATCGAAGGTACGGACAGCTTCCTCACCTTTCCGTCCGTCCTTGTCGAAGGCTACGGCACGGACAGCTCCTTCCCGGGCAAAGGTAAACGGCCCGGTATAAAGCGGAGAGGAAACCGAGGGCACGGAACCGTCGGTCGTGTAGCGAAGCTGGTAGACCGGACGTTCCACCTGAAGAGACACTTCGCCCGCCTTGGTGCGGCTGATCACGGGAGCAACGGCTCCGTCGGGTTCCTTGTAGCATCCCACTTCACTGACAGCCAGGGCAACCGGTGCATAGAAGCGGATGCGCAGAGAGGAAGTCTCCACATAGTTTTTCAGACGGATCAGACGGCAGGCACCAATGCTGGTGGCTCCGGCAATTTCTTTCCAGGTTCCGCCGACCTTCATATCGACTTTCACCGAGTCAATGCGCTGGCCCAGCTTGATGTTTTCGCGCAGTTTGATGATATTGAATGTTTCCGTACGGGGAAAATCAAGAACCAGTTCGGCAGAGGTTACCTTGTCGTCGGTAGCCCAATAGGAATAGCGGTCTCCGTCGGTCAGAAAGGCGGTGCCGTAATGTGCCTCATCCCCACCCCGCACATTGGAAGCATGCAGCGTGGCTCCTCGGGTCAGGTCATCGCGGAACGTAGCTTCCAGGTAACGTCCGAACTCTTCCAGGGCAAGCTTGTCGGGCTCATCCTGTTCACCCAGCGGATTGATCGGGAGGTTCAGATCCCATCCCTGTCCGCGTCCGACACTGTTGATATAGATGTCGAACAGTTTCTGGGGAGTCTTGACGGTCAGGCTGTCGGAAGCGTGCCAGGTGAAGCGCCGGCGCAGGGAGAAGTCGGCTTCGGCAGGAATCCAGTACTGGCCGTTGCGGTTTCCTTCGTTGATGCGTTTGATGTGTTCGGGCGCACCGGAAGGGATCGGCCGTCCGTTCCATTTCTCACCGGGAGCAAACAGAGTAGCCCAGCAGGTCTCGCCGGCATATCCTTTCTCATTGCCCACCCAGCGCACGTCGGGTCCCGGATCGCCGAAGATCACGGCATTGGGCTGCAGTTCGCGGCAGAGGGCATAGATGTTTTCCCAGTCGTAGTAGTCGAGGAAGCCTCCGCGGTATTCATTGGCACCGCCATAATATCCGTCGCCACCCTCACCCGGAGCACCGTCGAACCAGATGATAAAGAGATCGCCGTACTGGGTGAGCAGTTCCCGGAGCTGTGCCTTGAACATATCCAGGTATTCGGGAGTACCGAACTTGGCCGTATTGCGGTCCCAGGGAGAAAGGTAAACCCCGAACTTCAGCCCATGCTTGCGGCAGGCTGCCTCCCACTCGCCTACCCAGTCGCCTTTTCCGTTGCGCCAGGGAGAACGGGAGATATTGTAGTCGGTCGTGCGGGAAGGCCACATACAGAAGCCTCCGTGGTGTTTCGCATTGATGAGGAATCCCTTCGATCCGGCTTTCTTGGCACGGAGCACGATCTCTTCGGCATTGAAGTTTACGGGATTGACGATCTCGGGAGACTCGTCGCCCCAGCCCCAGTCTTTATCAAGGTAATTGATCTGATTGAACTCAATCATGTTATACATCTCCATCTCATGCCACTGCAACTGGCCCTGTGAAGGAAGTGCCCCGTAGGGAGCAGGTGGAGGAACTGTCTGTCCGGAAGCGGTCAGAGCGGAAAGAGAAGCGCAGGCTGTCAGTACAGCCAGCAGGGAACGGGTTGGTTTCCACACATGTTTCATAAGTATTTTCTGTTAAGATGAACACAAAAGAACCGTCACCGGGACGATCCGGACACAAAGATAACCCATCCCGTCTTTTTTGCAAAGGAATCAGGTGGAAAAATAAAGGTACAAAAAACAGGAACAGCCGTATATGTGAGACTATCCCTGTTGGTTTATTCATGGCTATGCTTTCAATCAGAAAGAAAGTCCGTCATTCCATCCCGGATTCTGTGTCAGATTCGGGTTCAGCGAACGTTCATTGATAGGAATCGGATAGAGATAGTCGCGTTCCTCATTAAAGGCAGTACGCGAAATGTTATGGTGATAATCAACATATCCGCTTTCTCCTTCGGTCAGCACGATGTCAGATCCGATCTTGTACACCTGTGCATCCTTTTTATCAGGTTTGGTATCGCCGGTATAGAGAACGACATCCGTCACGCCGTCACCGGAAAGATCGTATTCACCTGCACCGGGGAAATACATACCGGTAATGGACTGATTCACGCAGGAGCCTGCTTTCCAGCGCACCAGGTCATCGAAACGGAATCCCTCCTGAGTGAGTTCAATGGCACGTTCCCGACGGATTTCGAGAATCACTCCCTGATTGCTTCCGGTCACGTTGGTATATCCATATTCAGCTGAAGAAAGGTAACTGTCCGGATTAGCGTTGGCAGCGGCCATATCCAGATGCGGCATTGCCACACGGTCACGGATCACATTAACGGTCTTGTCAAGATCAGCCTGTGTCAATGTTCCAAGTTCAGCCTTAGCTTCCGCATAGTTCAACAGGACTTCAGCATAGCGGAAAACCGGAAGGTCGCAAGTAGAACGGTCGTTACGGTCTACCTGTCCGCCAGAAGCAGTCGGATCCTGTACAAACTTGACAGGCTGGTAACCGGTTACGCTGACCGACAAGTCAGGAGCCAGAATTTCAGTCTGGCCGATACGGTGATACCCCGGAGTACGGACAGTCTGAGCCAGACGCGGATCGCGATCTTTCACTTCTTCGGTGAAAGGCATTTTCTCCCATCCTGCACGGTCGGTAAACGGTGTTCCGTCTTTCATCAGGTAGGCATTGATCAGTTTGCGGGGCAGTCCCGGACGTCCCTGTGTCGGAACCAGAGTATGTGCCGTAGCATTGTGGTAAAGACTCATACCATAATCGAATTTGATAGCCAGGATATACTCATCGGGATTGGCATCTTCTGCGGCAAACAACATCAGATAGTCTTCTTCGGGATTACCGGTGGAATACAGATGATACTTACCGCCATTGATCAGTTCCTCAGCAGCCTTCACAGCCTGTTCCAGATAGTAGGCGTAATCGTGTCCGTCCAGTGATACATTGTGGTATTTGCGATAGGTTCCTTCATACAGACAGAAGCGGGCCTTCAGAGCCAGGGCTGCCCAGCGGTTCACACGGAAAGGACTGCTGGTTTCTTCTTCTTTGGCAGGCAAGTTCTCAATGGCGTAATCAATGTCGGCCAGCATATTGGTCATCACCAGTTCACGGGAATCGCGTGCCTTATAGAGTTCCTCATCGGAAGAGAAGAGTTCCTTGTCATACCAGGGTACATCTCCGAAGCGTTTTACCTTGTCGAAATAGAAGTAGGCACGGAAGAAGCGGGCCAATGCGGAATACTTGACCGCAGCCTCTTCATCCTCACACTTATCAATGTTTCCCAGCAGGGTATTGACATTGCGCAGTGCAGTCCAGGTCCATCCTCCTCCACTGGCGGGAACGATACGGTTGGATCCTCCCAGCAGTTCATCCGACAGCTCCTGCTGTACATATACATCACTCTGCTGGTCGTAGGGTGACTTGTCGAGAATCGTGTTGTAAAAGTTGTTGCTGAAAAGCTGGAGATCTGTTTCAGTCCTGAAATAGTTTTCTTCCGTGATATCGCTCAGCGGGGTCTTGTCAAGCCAGTCATTACAGGATGAAAGAGCAGCCATCAACGTAAAAGCCAATAAAATATTTTTTTTCATATTATGTTCTGTTAGTTTAAGTCATTAGAAAGTAACGTCAATACCGAACAGGAATGATTTCTGCCACGGATAATAAGCATTGTTATATGCATCGCTTCTGTCAATAGCCGCTTCGGGATCTACATATCTGGAATGTTTCTTCAGCGGCGACCAGTAACAGAGGTTTTCACCGGTAAAGTAAATGCGCACAGATTCGATTCTGGCTTTTCCGGTCCATGACTGAGGGAGTGTATAGCCGACTGTCAGGTTCTTGAAGCGCAGATAACGCAGGTTCTGCAAATAACGGTCGTTCACGTTGCTCAGCACCCCACTGCTGGCAGAGTAAGCCATCGCACGGGGGAAATAGGCATCCGTATTTTCAGCAGTCCATACATCGGCCAGGAAGTCCTTCTGCAGGAACGACAGATACGGATAAGAGTACGGGCCCCAGAAAGGCATTGACTGTCCGGCAGGATACCAGTAGTGATTGCCTGTTCCCTGGAAGAAGGCGGAAACATCAAAACCGTTCCACTGCGCACTGGCTGAAATACCGTAAGAGAAGGAAGGCAGAGAATTGCCGAGGATCTTCCGGTCGCCGGGGTTGTCGACATTGTTGCTTCCGATGCCTACCTTGCCGTCACCGTCGAGATCGACGAATTTCACGTCGCCGGCCTGCCATCCTCCGGTCTGTCCCTTGAGTACATAACTCAAGACGACTTTTTCAGCGTATGCCTTTGCCTCTTCGTCGGTCTGGAACAGTCCGTCTGTCACATATCCCCAGATCTCACCGATTTCCATTCCTTCATAATAATCTTTGGCAAATGTCTTGTTCTCGTTGTCGTATTTCGTAATCACACTCTTGTAGTCACTCAGGTTAAGTCCGACACTGTATTCAAAAGGTTTGTTTCCCAGTGTCAGGCGGTCACGCCAGTTCAGGGTGATTTCATAACCTTTCGTACGCAAGTCGGCTGCATTCATATCGGGCAGGTCGGCACCATACACTCCGGGCAGATCCACACCATCGGTAAGCATGTCCTTCGTATCGCGGATATAACCGTCCACCGTCAGGTTCAGACGGTTGCCCAGCATGGTCAGGTCGAATCCGAAGTCCCACTGCTGTGCAGTTTCCCAAGTCATTCCCGAAGCGATGGGTGCGCTCAGTGAAGAATACTTGGGCAGCACACTTCCTTCCCCGAAAGTATATCCCAGACTGGAGATGGAAATCAGGCGGGCAAAAGAATAATAAGAAGAGATGTTCTGATTGCCCAGACTACCGAAAGATCCTCTGACTTTCAGATTGTCTATCCACTGGCGTACAGGCTGGAAGAAAGATTCTTCGGAGATACGCCATCCGGCCGAAGCTGAAGGGAAGAATCCCCAGCGGCTTCCTGAAGCGAAACGGGAAGTTCCGTCATAACGTCCGCTCACCTCAAACAGGTAACGGCTCTTATAATCATAATTGATACGTCCGAAAATACCCAGCAGGGCATATTCATTCTGTCCTCCGCCTACTCCGGTGATCGTAGCACCTTCCGCATTCTGTCCCACCAGATCCAGGTCGTCGAGATCAGTAGAAACAAGGTTTTCACCGTATGCCGAAATATTCTTGTTCTTCCATGCTTCATAGTTCATACCGCCTACAACCGACAGGTGATGAGCCTGGTTGAAGGTGTCATCGTAGGTTCCGAAAATATTGGTAGAGTAATACTGGTTCGTATTGACAGCCTCATCCAGACGATTAGCTCCGGCTCCGGTTGCATACGACAACAGTTCACCATCCGGATACTCCCGGTAATACATCACGTTTGAACGGCTGGTATTGCGCGACTGGTACTGGCGATAAGTAAAGTCTCCGGTGAAGCTCAGCTCCCTGATCGGAGCATACACCAGACGGGTGGTATTGGTGAAGTCCGTACTACGTTCCACATTGCGGTGTGAATTCTCACCCAGAAGGATATGGCGTCCGTTGGCCACCTTGTAGTTCAGATAAGGTGTACTGTAGAGCCAGGATCCGTCAGGATTCTTCTGCGGGAAACAAGCCAGTGCATGACGGGCACTGTAGGCCAGTGTATTTTCAACGTCACCGTCACCCAAATAGCTGTATTGTGAGCTGTAGAACGAAGTATTGTTCGACATGGTCAGCCATTCATTGATACGGAAATCGATTTTCGAACGCAGATTGTATTTCCGGTATATATCCGGATTCTCACGCAGGATACCTGTCTGTTTGTCGTAGGATCCCGAAACGAAATATTTTACATCATCCTTGCCTCCGCTGATGGACACATTGTGCTGCTGCATCGGACGGTTGTCACGATACAGGCTATGCCACCAGTCATAGTTTCCGTAGTAAACCCACTGGTTACGTCCGTTTCTCACGTCTTCCACCACCCAGGGACGATCCGGATGTTCAGTCTTGTCATTCACACGGTTCCACAGTTCCTGCATATCCTGATCAGTATAATCCACATAAAGCGTACCCGAATTGGCTTGCCAGAACTGATTGATGGTATATACTGACCAGTAACCGGTTGTTTCATAATCAGTGGAAGTGGTAGGTGCCTGCCATCCGAAACGGCCGCTGTAACGTACAGTTGCCTTGCCGTCTTTGGCAGCTCCCGACTTGGTTGTCACAAGAATCACACCGAATGCAGCACGTGCACCGTAAATGGCAGCGGCAGATGCATCCTTGATAACGGAAATGGATTCCACATCATTGGGATTGACTCGGTCGATATCTCCCACGGCACCGTCAATCAGTACCAGCGGTTCCGATTCATGGATGGAAGTGATACCGCGCACATTGATGGAAGCGGAACTGCCCGGCACACCCGAAGAGGTCGTTACATTCAAGCCGGCTACTGTACCCTGCAACATACTGCTCAACGATTTTGTGACACGGTTTTCCAGTTCTTCACCACCTACGGAAGCAACAGCTCCGGTCAGATTCACCTTCTTCTGTTTACCATAACCGACAACCACTACCTCGTTCAGCAAGACCGCATCTTCGCTCAGACGTACGGTCACATTGGACTGTCCGGAAGCAACCGTCACCTTCTGCGGGACAAAACCCACATACGACACATTCAGAACTACCTTCCCTTCGGGCACTTGAAGTGTAAAGGCACCGTCAATATCAGTTATCGCACCAATGGTAGTATTCTCAATGGTTACTGTCACCCCGATAAGAGGCTCCTCATTTGTATCGAACACTTTTCCCGATATGCTTCTGTTCTGTGCCGAAAGCACCATACTGCTTCCAGCCAACAGGAGTATCAGGAATAAAACTACAGATTTCAATATATTCATCACTTTATTAATTTATGGGTTGTTTATATTCATATCGCCTTGATTTCATTCGGGCTCAGAGACGAATACTCTTCGTATATACCTCTCCGAAACGATTGGTAAATTCTACCCGGATTTCCTTGCTTCCGTCGGCAGGCATGGCACGGAACAGATGGCCTGTCTTTTCTGCCGAGGCACGGTTCTTCAGTTCCGAAGCACGCTCTTCATCGGAATCAACGAACTGTTCCATTTCTCCCATCGGTTTTCCGTCCTGAAACCACACGACTTTGCAGGCACTGTCCCAGTCCCAGACATTGGCAACCACAAAACTGCTCTGGCTTTTGAACTCTCCTTTGTTATAGATGCGGAACTGATAAGAAAAGTCACGGCGGGTTCCCTTGTAATGCCACTTCAAATCATTTCCGTCAACATCCACCACCATATATCCGTTGGGCGCACCACACTGATTGACCCAGCCCGTCCACCAGCCGCCACAGGCCGCACCGATGTTGTGTTCATACAGCACAGGAGAAACTTCATTGTTCTGGAAGAAATGAGTGTGTCCGCTGAACACATGTACATTATAGTTTTTCAGAACCTCCTTCAGCTGGGCGGCGTTCCGGATGTTGCCATCGGGAGAAATACGGTTCCATGAAGGTGCATGCATGTTCAGGATTACCAGACTGCCTTCAGGCAAATAGCTCAAATCCTTCTTCAGCCAATCCAGCTGCTGCCCGGTCAGGCTGGTCAGATAAGATTTTCCACCTACATAGTTGATGTTCTTCATCGTGACAATATGTGCCTTGCCGATGTTGAAAGAATAGTCAGTGGGACCGAAATGACTTTCGTAGACCATTTCACCATATACCGGTGAAGCCAGTTCCATATTGTGAAGCCCCTGATACTGTCTGTCAAAATCGTGATTACCGATACACTGGAAGAATGTGGCTCCCGTATTTTTCAGCGAAGCTTTGTAATTATCAAACAAAGGCATGTTGTCCCATACCAGGTCGCCCAGTGTCATTCCGACAACTTCATGCGACTGCTTCAACGAGTCAATGACTTCCACCATATCGGGCACCGTTTCCTGGCACCAGCGCTTGAAATCGCGTTCATTGCGCACCTGAGGATCAGACACGGCTATGTAATGGAAACGATCGTCAGTTTCAGTCCGCTTCTCCAATACAAAATCATGTTTTCCACCGGCCAAAGCCAGGACACGCACCGGAACATAAAAGCCATCGGCCAGTCCGTCATTCTGAGGCAAGACATATCCTGCCGGAGTAGAAATGCTAACGAACTTGCTTCTGGTCGTATCTGAATGCAACGCCCACGTTCCCTGTGCATCCGTTGTTGTAAAACTAATACCGTCATTCACTACGACACCGGCTACTCCCCGACCATTTTTATCTATCACTTTTCCAGCAAAACGAAACTGAGAATCAACGGTTTTTGCCTGTACACAGGCTCCACACAGCATGAAGCCCAGAATAATCCATTTACCTTTCATGTTATCTTTATTAGATTTCACCTCTCATCCGTTATCGGGCTTCCCGACCGCTTACCATCTCTTTGGCTTCCAGCACCTGGTCAGTTGTCAGCAAATCCACACCCATAGCAATCATCTTCTGCAAATCAGCTGTTTTGTTCACAGTCCATACATTTACCTTCAATCCCAGACTTTGGGCTTCTTTCACCCATTCCGGATGCTTGTAAAACACCTTATAACTATAGTCTATTCCTGTCAGGCCTTTAGCCTTGATATCCTTCGGAGCACAGTCTCCATTCAGATAAGCCACTTCCGCATCCGGAGCCAGGCTGACAAGCTGTTCACATATATTCATGCTGAAAGAAATATATTCCACCTGCTTTTCCATTCCATATTTTTTTACCAGTCTGACACAGGCAGCGGCAATCTGATTTTCCTGAGATTGGGTCTTATGAGGTTTGATTTCCAGTACAAGACGAATCTCAGGAAGCTGCTTACCTGTCTTCAGATACTCTTCCAGCAAGGGAATACGTTCTCCGTTTTTCAATTTGATATCTTTCAGTTTTTCATACCTGGTCTCTCCGATCACCAGTCCTTCGACAACATCATCATGATTGACTACCACTACCCCGTCAGCAGTCAGCTGCACATCAAATTCGGAACCATACACTCCGGCTTCGGCGGCCTTCTGAAGGCCTGTAATCGAGTTCTGGGCAGAACCTTCTGTTTTCCAGAAGCCACGGTGAGCAATAACTTGAGTCTGTGCCTGTGCCGTCCATACAAAAAGCAGGCATAACCCTGTTAAAATAGATTGTTTAATTTTCATGTAACTTTTATTTTAGAATAACTCAAACAGAATCTTTATATAAAAAAGATTAAATATTTGATTTTTTAACGCTGCAAAAGTAGGACTATGGTATTACAGTCCAGTTACTTTTTCATAAAGAAGCTACATGATTCATATTGCATTTCCATTACTTATTCTGATACAAGCCGCATCCCTGAATATAACAAATCTCTATTCGACAACAGATTAACAACGGCAGGAAACAATCAGCAACAGCAAACAAGACAAACAGACAGAAAGAACAGGCATATATAAAAACGAGGCTGACTTCCGTAAATAAAGTCAGCCTCGTTACAGGTTTAATCATCAAGATCAGTCGCAGGCAGAGAAGCGCAGCTTGTAGCTGAACGGCATCTGCGGGATCTTGTATTTCAGCATGGTTTCCGGACCACAGCTGGCATTACCCAGACCGCGAACCAGTGCATCCAGGTGAAGGATGATGCACGGACGTTCCTGGAGTTCCCAAAGGTGGTTGGCCTTCATCAGGTCGGCATCCGTATAGCGCAGGGCGGAGAAGGATACACCGCCTTCGGTCTGGATGCTGACACCACGTCCCTGGCAGTTGGTCAGCTTCAGTTCACGCAAGCCTTCGCGGTTACCCATGGACTGGGGTTTCACGTAAGGTACAACCATGTCTTCCACAGTGGTGCGGTAGCGTCCTACCATGCAGCCTGCATGACGGTCGTTGTAGTTTTCCCACGGACCGTATGCATAATAGTCCACATTGTTCAGACCGGCATTGACGGAGCATACCAGACCGGTACGACGCAGGTCGGCAGTCTTCGGCGTGAGTTTCACATCCATATCCATCACGCCGCCCGGATAGAACACGTACGTGATCTCCGTGTCGCAGAGACTTCCCTTGCGGACAGTCTTCACAACCACATTACCGCTGGCTTCTTCCACAGCCTCACAGGTACCGGTGGGTTCCAGTCCGTTTTCGGTCTTCTCGAAGCGGTCGTTTTCAATCCAGCGGTGGTTATCAAAGATGAAACCTTCACCGCCATAGATGACATCCAGTCCGTTCAGGCGCAGGGCAGTCATCCGTCCGGTTGTGGTGTCAAAGGCTGCATCCACAAATCCGTTGCCGACGGTCAGGCTCTGACCTTCTTTCTTCACGGCCAGCTTGGGTACACGGGCATTGATGCGCAGTTCCGGCAGTCCGGCACGGCTGGTCAGTTCAAACTGCTTCTGGGCTACTTCATGACCGGCTCCGGCCCATACCGTTGCCTTGCGCTGGCGCACGGTCAGGTTGATCATCACTTCTTCACCGTTCTTCGATGCTTTCTTCAGGTCAGCTCCCGACAGCGGCAAAGTGAGTGAAACGGAATCATAGGGGGCTACATCGGCCAGCTGCATGCTGTCTGCTCCCACTACATAACCGTCTTTCACGGTTTCCCAGCGCAGGTCGAAATCAGCCAGAGAAGTAAAGTTATACGTATTTTTCAGACTGACAGTCACTTCGTTTCCGTTCTTGTCATTATTCTCCAGACGGAACTTGATATACTGATAAACGGCTTTCACTTCCTTCAGCTTCGGAGTTTCCTCGCGGGTAGCGGGGATGATACCGTTGGAGCAGAAGTTGCCCTGGTGCGGGCCGGGGAAGTCGTATCCGGTGTGCAGACGTCCGGCATAGTTGCCCTGCTTGATTTCAACCGGTTCATAGATGGCCTGGTCTACCCAGTCCCAGATGGCACCACCGATGGTAGACGAACTGCTTTCGATGCTGTTCCAGTATTCAGTCAGGTTACCGATGGCATTACCCATGGCATGTGCATATTCGCAGATGAACATCGGCTTGTCGAACGAGTTGACATACTGATCCATCCAGCCCATGCTGGGATACATCTTCGAGTAGAGGTCACTGAAACGATTACCGCCGAATTCCTTGCCGTCGCGGGTACTTTCGTGGTGTACGGGACGGGGATCAAGGCGCTTGGCTGCATCGTAGCAGGCCTGGAAGTTGTTACCGCCTCCACATTCATTGCCCAGACTCCAGAAGATCACACTCGGATGGTTGCGGTCACGCAGCACCATGCGGTCGATGCGGTCCACAAAGGCCGGAATCCATGACGGCATGTCACTGATGGACTGGTTGGCATGGTCTTCCAGATCGGCCTCATCCATGGTATAGAGTCCGTAATAGTCGAACATGGCATACATCTTCGACGCGTTGGGATAGTGTGAGGTACGGATGGTATTGATGTTATTGCGCTTCATCAGCAGCACATCCTGCAGCATGGATTCCACCGTTACGGCACGTCCGTAGAGCGGATGGCTGTCGTGGCGGTTCACACCCTTGAAGAAGACGCGCTTGCCGTTGATATATACCAGCGGACCGCGTACTTCGATGTCGCGGAAACCATATTTGGTAGAGAAGGCCATTTCGTCCTTGCCTCCAGCACGCTGGATAACGCTCACCGTATAGAGGTTCGGTGTTTCTGCTGTCCACAGGCTGAGGTTCTTCACGCGGAAGTCAGTCTTAACCTTGCAGGTTGTTTCACGTTCAGAGAAACGCACGGTCTGTTCGGTTTCAGCCACTACCTTGCCCGACGGATCCGACAGACGGACAACAAGTTCCTTTTCGCCTTTCAGACGTCCCCGGTTGTCGAGCGTCAGTTCCACCTGCATTTCTCCCTGACGGTAATCAGCCGAAGCATCCAGACGGGAAGTAATGTAATGATCGCGCACGCTCACCAGCGGTGTGTTATAGAGATAAACATCGCGGAAGATACCGCTCATACGGAACATGTCCTGACATTCCAGGTAAGAGCCGTCGCTCCAGCGGAACACCTGTACGGCCAGTTTGTTCTGTCCCGGACGGAGATATGAAGTCAGGTCAAATTCAGCCACGTTGTTGGAACCCTGGGTATAGCCCACGTACTTTCCGTTCAGGTAAACCAATGCGGCACTGTAGATACCGTTGAACTGGATGAAAGTGCGCTGTTTATCCCAGCCTTCGGGCAGGTTGAAATAGCGGACGTAAGAGCCCACGGGATTGATGCCGTAGTTCTTTCCGCCGTCATTGAATCCCTTGCGGGCATCGATATAGGGCGGTGTGTTGGAGTGCGGATACTCCACATTGCAGTAGATGGGACGGTCATATCCCTGCATTTCCCAGTTGGAGGGAACAGGAATCGTAGCCCAGCTGCTGACATCATAGTCTTCTTTATAGAAATCCAGCGGACGTTCAGACGGCTGCGGCACGAAGTTGAAGTACCAGTCGCCGTTGAGCAGCATCATGGCCTTGCTCTGGTTGTACACCCACGGAGTGGCGTAAAACTCCTTGTCGGCCAGCATTTCCTGTTCGCTGAAATAAGGAATATAAGTGGCATGGCCCTTTTCCTTGTTTTCCTCGAAACGGGTTTCGTCTTCCCAGTACACCTTCTCGCGTGCAGCACCGGAAGCAGAAGCCGGAGCAGCCACCTTGCTTGCCGTGATGCGGAAAAGGGTTTCCTTCGACGTACCGGCCTTGGCTACATCCACCAGGGCGATGGTTCCGTCTTCGCGGCAGGAAGCTACCCACTGCGCCTTGTTTGAAGGAATCAGCTGCACATACTCGCCGACAGGCTTGATGAGCCACAGCTGCATTTCGTCAGATCCGTTCACTTCAGCCACCTGTGCCAGGGCATTGTCGGCAGCCCGCACGGCCCGGTTCTCAAAAGGATTAATCAGCCGGAAGCTGCCGGAAAGATCCGTGATGCTCCACTGCTGCTGTTTGTCCGATTCACTCACTGCGGCCAGTTTCACATTCGGGGCCGAACCTGAATAGCTCCAGGCCTTTCCCGGATACTTGACTGAGCAGACATTGTAGAGCTTCTTCTTGTCGAAGCGCACCTGTGCCTGCAGGCCCTGTACCGCCAGGAATACGAGGTAAGTCAGAATGACAAATAAACGTTGTTTCATAAGTTGTTATAGGTTTTTAAATTAAAGTCTGGGTAAAGATACGATTTTTCCGGGATATCCGGACACTGTTACGGATAATTTCCGGATCAGTCTCCCCGGTAGTAGTACAGCAGGGTGTGGCGGGCAATGAAATCCGCATTCTCCTGTACCCAGCTGTCCGCTTCGCCGGACAGGGAAGCATCAGGCAACCAGCCGTTGGCAATGCAGCGGTGCAACAGGTCGGGCGGACACAGCATTTCCTCGGTGAGCAGGCGGAAAGCCTTCCTGCGCGCTTCTTCCGGACGATACAACGGATTGTCCGGGTCGGCAATGCAGGCAGCCACGTCCTTGGCCAGCAGAATACCCTTCTCCCGATTCACCAGCAGGACAAAGTTGCGGTGGGCACGGAACTGAGGCAGGGTGTGATTGTCGTCATCAGGCCATTGGAGCACTCCGGTCAGAAAACCGCGCAGAGCCTCATAGTCCGGCAGATAAGCCACTTCCCGCCCCTGTGTATGCGCCGTAAAGAGTTCGTAGTTGCGGCGGTTCTGTTCCTTCACCCGTTCGGGTACTTCCGGTTCGGAAGTATAAAGTCCTTCCACTTCCTTCCAGCGTGAAGGATCGGCGGCCAGGCGGTCTGTCCATTCGTGCAGAAAGAGCGCCAGCGGTCCGGTCGGTACGATGAAACGGTCGTGCGGAGCAACATGGGCGATATAAGGCTGCATCGACGGCTCCGTCAGATAAGTATGTCCGAAAAGCCAGGTCAGCTTGCGTTCAGCCTCTTCTTTCGTGGCAAAGGTATCCCAGAATCCGGCCAGTGCCTCATTCTCGGGAGCTTCCTCGTAGGCCCGCTCCACCAGCGGACGGAAAGCGGCTGCCTGACGGATAATGTCCGGATGCAGGGGACTGACAAAGCCGTGGCTAAAAGTGGCTTTCTGCCAGGTGTTCCAGATGAGGAACGCCACGTCTTCCTCGTTCACCTCATCGGAGAGCCAGTCGGCCGGCACCTTCCGGAACGGAAGCGGCTTCCCGTAAAGCGCAGTATGTTCCTTCGTGAAACATCTCCACAGTCCGAGTCCGGAAACGACATCTTCCACATAGGCCGCCACATACAGACACAGCTTGCGCCGGAAAGGTTCGGGCAGCTCCGTCAGCGTACAGGCCGCCAGCAGTTCATTGGCCAGTGTCACATAATACGCATCCGAAGGACGGACAGCCGTATAGGGATGGATGGCCAGCCATTCTTTGGGGTAAAGGATTGATTTTTTCATGCGATATTTTAAAGAATTTGAGGTTACGGATCATAAAGGCAGTCCTGGATCAGTGTCTGGCCAGACACGTGATGAGCAGGGAACAGGCCGTCAGACAGACTCCGGCTCCTGCCACTCCGGCCCAGCCGAAGACATGCCAGCATGTACCTGCCAGGAAAGTGCCCGCAGCACCGCCCACAAAGTAAGTGGTCATAAAGATGGTGTTCACCCGGCTGGATGCCTGGGGAGCCATCGACAGGGCACAGGTCTGGTTACTGATCTGTACGCACTGCATACCGATGTCAATGAGGATGATACCGGCAATGAATCCAGTATACGTGTCCTGAAAGATATACATCACGGCCCATGCCGCAATCATCAGTCCGCAGCCGATGAAATTCAGGGGACGGACTCCCAGCCGACGGACGGAGGCTCCCACAAAGGAAGCAGTCAGTGCCCCGGCCACTCCGCAGAGTCCCAGCATACCGATCACGTTGTTGCCGGCATAAAAGGGAGGTCCGCTCAGTTTGAAGGCCAGACAAGCCCAGAGCGCCAGGAAACTGCCGAAACAGAGTCCGGAACGTGCCGACACCATGCGGATCGCAGGCTGGCTGCGGAACAGATCCAGCAGAGACTTCATCAGACCGCGATACGTCCCCCGGAAATTGGAAGGCATGTCGGGCAGGATGCGCAACACCACAAAGATGCAGACCAGCATCATCAGGGCAGCAATGTAATACATGGTGCGCCAGCCCCAGTATTCGCCGACAATTCCGCTGATCACACGAGATCCCAGAATACCGGCCAGCAGTCCGCTCACCAGCATCCCGACGTTACGGGCCTTGTTCTGCGGCAGCGAGAACTGCGAAACCATCGGTATGAAGATCTGCGGCATGACGGAACAGACACCCGTCACCAGCGAAGCCGCCAGTATGCAACGGATATCGGGCGCCACAGCCACAGCCAGCATGGAGCAGGCCAGCAGTGAAAAGTTAATCACAATGATGTTCCTCCGCTTGTAGAGGTCACCCAGCGGAATGATGAACAACAGTCCCAGCGCGTAACCGATCTGCGTAACCATCGGAATGAGGTTGGCCGTAAACTCGGATACGTGCAAATCTTCGCCCATGCGGTTCAGCAGGGGCTGGTTGTAGTAGAGGTTGGCAACTGCCACCCCGGAAATGATCGCCAGTATCCACAGCAGGGATGCGGGGATTCCTTTGTTTTCTTCCAATCGTATTCTCATGCCCCAAAGGTACGTTTTTTACCACAAAATGCCCTTATCCGCACCTGAAAAAGTGAAAAACGTCTTACCTTTGCAAAAAACAAAGCCTAAAATTCGAACTCATAAACCAACCTTTTAACGACGATGAAAAAACTCGGATTATGCCTTGCCGTCCTCTTGCTGACGGCCCTTTGTGCCCAGGCTGCACGGGTGGACACCCTCTCCGTTGCGAGTCCCAAAATGAAACGGAACATTCCGGTAGTGGTCATCGTGCCCGAACAGGCACTGGCCGGAAACTCCTGCCCTACCCTCTATCTGCTGCACGGACACGGAGGCAATGCATTCACATGGCCGACCATCAAACCGGAACTTCCCCAGATGGCCGACCGCGACGGTATTATCGTAGTATGTACCGACGGAGAAGCAAGCTGGTACTGGGACAGTCCGCTGCGCCCGGAAAGCCAGTTTGAAACCTTTGTAGCCCGGGAACTGACCGCCTGGATCGACTCCCGCTATCCCACCATCAAAGACCGCAAGGGACGGGCCATCACCGGACTCAGCATGGGCGGACACGGAAGTTTGTGGCTATCCTTCCGTCACAAAGATCTGTTCGGAGCAGCCGGAAGTACCAGCGGCGGTGTAGACATCCGTCCGTTCCCCCAAAGCTGGGGAATGAGCAACCACCTGGGTAAGGAAGCAGAAAACCAGAGCCGCTGGGATGCCCACACGGTCATGACCCAGCTGGACCGCATCCAGGATGGAGAGCTCTCCCTGATCATCGACTGCGGAACGGAAGATTTCTTTCTGGAAGTCAACCGGAAATTCCATCAGGAACTCCTCAGGCGAGGTATCCGTCACGATTTTATCATACGTCCGGGTGCCCATAACATAAACTACTGGAACAATTCGATCGATTATCAGTGGATTTTCTTCTGCAAATACTTTAAAGGCTACCGTGATCCGGCCGCATCGAAATAACCGCCCCGCGGAATTGTGCGGTCGTTGCTGCAAAATTATGCGATCGTTGTGGCAGGATCGTGCAGTCATTGCAATGGAATTATGCAGTCGTTGCGGCGAAATTATGCAGTCATTGCATCGGAACTGTGCGGTCGTTGCGGCAGGGTTTGTACCACCATAATAATGGCATTGCTGAAATCCGGGAGATCTCTACGGAAAGAAAAACTAAAACATTCATTTTCTTGGTAAAAACCAAATTATTCATTTCCTTTGTAAGAACAACAATTAACAACGCATTGCCTTATGGGAAATTATATTCGTTTTGACTGGGCCATGAAGCGCCTGTTGCGCAACAAGGCCAATTATGCGGTATTGGAAGGACTGCTTACCACCCTGCTGGAGGAAAAAGTAACCATCCACAAATTGTTGGAAAGTGAAAGCAATCAGGAGGATGAATTCGACAAATATAACCGCGTAGACATGCTGGCCGAAAATTCACAAGGAGAGCTGGTACTCATCGAGGTTCAAAACAACAACGAGTATGCGTACTTCCAACGCATGCTGTTCGGTGCGTCCAAACTGGTAACGGAATACATCAACCGGGGTGAAGGATATGAGAAGGTGCGTAAAGTATACAGCGTGAATATTGTATATTTCTCCCTGGGACACGGCAAAGATTTCGTATATCACGGGAAGACAGAATTCATAGGCATTCACGAAGGAGACATACTGGAACTCAGTCCATTCCAGAAACAGACATTCAAGGTGGACAAGGTCAGTCAGCTCTATCCGGAATATTACATTCTGAAAGTAAATGACTTTAACCGGGTAGCCAGAACACCGCTGGAAGAATGGATTTACTATCTGAACACAGGCAATGTTCCGGAACATGCCACAGCTCCGGGACTGGATACGGTGAAAGAGCAGTTGAAACTGGACCGTATGAGCCGGGAAGAACTGAAAGCATACTATAAGCATCTGGACAATATCGTGATTCTGCGTGACAACATCATGACGGAACGTGCTGAAGGGCGTGCTGAAGGCAGAGCAGAGGGGCGTGCTGAAGGCAGAGCTGAAGGTCTGGCAGAAGGGCGTGCTGAAGAAAAGGCCGCTATTGCACGAAACCTGAAATCACTGGGATTGTCTCCGGAACAAATAGCAAAGGCTACCGGACTGACAAAAGCAGAAATCAATCAATTAACTACTGACCACCAGTAAGTGTAACAAACAGAAAGGCTGTTCCCCTGCCCTGCGGCAGTCGGGAACAGCCTTTTCCAAATATTCTGTCCACTCAGTCTCCTTTTGGAGGGAGACTCTTAAAATTCGATGACCAGTGACTGGCGAGCCGGTAAAACCAAATTACGTGTGAAATCCACTTGCTTGCCGCTGGCAATTTCCGTACCGGTTTTCCGTCCATTTGTCAAGGCATTGTAATGTTCGCTTGGCAATGTCTGTTCCTGGTCAGTACTGTTCAAAACGATCATTTCCGTCTTTCCTTCGTTTGTACGAGCATACAAGTATATTCCCTGCTGAGGGATATGATACTTTACGGTTTTGTATTCCAACATCTTTAGTTTAGTTTGGTTTAGCGGGGCAAATTTATATGTTTTCCAACATATTATACATTCCGTACAAACAGAAAATATTATTTTTATTCAGTTTTCATGATTTACATCAAGCCGGTGAAATCAGTATAGAAATGAGTTTATTCCGGATTCAATTCTTCCACTTTACCCATGAAAAGCATCAGTCCGGTACTCTTTTCCTGGATGAAGAAATAGAACGGCCGGTCAAAAGTGACAGCTGCCACAGGTTCCTCACCTCCTTCAGGCAAAGAAGTGTCAAGCCCTGCCCAGGTGACGGAAGCAGCTTCCGTTCCCCGTTCGTCTACCCTGAGAACAGACTGCTGCTTGAAAACATTGAAATACAACGGATCGGGGGTCAGTCCACTGAAATCAGCCTCTCCACTGAATGCATCGTGAATCCCCATTTCCTGAAGCATTTCAATAAGTGAGGTATCATAAGCCAGTTCAAACTTCGGCAGTTTCAGATCCACCTGAGCCCCATAAAGCCGGGACGTCAGTTCTTTCCAGGCTCCGTCGGCCAATGCCCGGCCGGCCTGCGCCATATCTGTCCCGGCAGCCGGAAGAACCAGCAACATGGAATATGCTTCGTTACCATAAGGAAGACTGACAGCCGTAAATGATTCAGTTGCGGCATAACCGGCTCTCTGTCTGTCATGCATCATCGGCACGGCAACTTCCCTGAGATTCCCCCGGAAAGTCTCTGTCCGAGTCTGTGCAGGATCAAATTCATCAGTCCATGCTCCTTTGAAATAAAGTGTATGAAGCATCACCAGCTGCGCATCCGCCAACGGACAATCAATTTCCCGAATACATCCTTCTGTCTTTTCGCTGCACCAGTCGTAAAGCTGCTGCTGACTTTGGGTATTCTGAAAATCCAGTTGTCTGACATCTGCTCCCAATACCGACTGAGCCACATCCGTATAACCGGAATGAACGGTGAACTGATCGTCCATCCACAGAGAATAAGCCTGTGCCAGTGAGGTTGTGTTATCCAGTTCCGGAAGCCAGGTATTGAGTTTCGAAAAGAAATCATTCAATTCACCGGCACTGACACCGGAAGGACTCAAAACCGCATACAGTTCATCAGCCGTATGACTCTCAGCTCCGTTAGCCATCAGGTTGAGCAAGGCAGCCGTGCCGAGAGGAGACACCAGCATATTTTTTCCTGCCTCCTGCAGACTGGCCTGTCTGAGCAAAGCCAGCGAGAAGTCCAGTGTATGATCAGCCAACTGGGTTTCTGAACGCGTAAGAGGAATATCCTGCCGTTCTTTGGCTGCGGGAACATCCGTTTCGGAAGAAGACGGATCATCAGAGTTGCAGGCACTGAATGCAAACAGCAACAAGGGTGTCAAGAAATACAACTTAGTCTTCATAATACTTCCTTTTAAGAAACGTTCAAATTTACTCATAAACAGGCTGATATCCAATGCCGTGTATGTAAAAAAAAAAAAAAAACGCAAAGAGAATTCAAAAGCCGTATGAAAGAGACGAAATCTTACACGTTTCGAATCTCATGAAATCAAACCAGTCGTTTCTACAAAAAATCATAGAAGCTCCTTGACTACCAACATATTATTCCTGCATTCCTTCATAGGCTGCTTTCCGGAGGCTCCCTTCTTTTCCATCAGAATTGTATTCCCAATACATAATGCCTTTCAGCCCTTTCTGCTTGACAAAAGCACATTTGGCTGTAATGGAAGATGGATTCTCATACGAACAAACCAACTTTCCATCTTTATCAGCAAGGTAAGGGACTTTTGCAATCGAGTCCCAGCAGGTTTTGTAGTCTTGCTGCGCCATGATTGCATCGTAACTGATAAAATCAGACAATGGAGCAGCCGCATGCCCGTAGAAAGGAATACCCAATACCAGTTTTTCTACAGGAACTCCTTTCTGTATATGAGCCTCCACAGCCTCTTCACCGCATCCGTCTCCTACCAGTGGCGAACGGTAAAGAGCCGCATGATGATAAGGGGGACGATTAATATCGTATACCATAACATTGACAAAATCTATATAAGGATCGATGGCTTTAAAGTCTATGTAATTGCCGTTATATACGGAAGCCAGTGTCAGGAGTTTGTCCGGACCGATTGCCTTTCGCAGGTCTCTCATCAGCAACGTGTAATTTTGGGTATCGTCAGGAGAAGATGATATTCCTGCCGCACTGCTGGTAGGATATTCCCAGTCGATGTCAATACCATCCAGCTGAAACTGTTCGATTGCCCGCCGGCAATCGTTGGCAAACGACAGGCGGTATTGTTCGTTTGCAGCCATTTCACTGAATCTGCCACTTTCCCATCCGCCAACGGAAAGCAACACCTTCAGATGGGGAGCTTTTTGCTTGAGAGCCGTAATTTCAGACAGACGTCCTTCATTATCTATCTTGAGTTTGCTGAATGTAGAATCTACATGAGCGAATGCATAGTTTATGTGTGTCACAAGATCAGGGTCCGGAAGAGTTGCCCCATGCGATGTGACATATGCCAAAACAATCTTTTCATTTTTTGTGGAACAAGATTCCATCATACTTGCCATAACAGAAAGGCAGAGAAGAGTTATCAGTTGAAATATACTTTTCATATGTATAAACAGATTAAGATAAGTCAGTATAAAAAGCGCAAGAAGGTATAAGAAAAATTATAGAAGAGGATCCTGCGGATGCAGGTATCCTCTTCTACACGTCAGAACCGTTACATGATTATTGTCTGCTCAGTTCCTTTACATTGTATCCCGTTATCCGGATCACAGGAGAATCTCCCCGGGTATCAACATCTTTCCAACGGACAGATACCTCTTTCTGCTCACCGGGAAGCAGGGCAAAATAGTTGTCTTCATAAAGAATGGGCAGGAACTGGTCACCATCCTTGTCACCAACCACATTGATGCGGGTCATCAGTGCAGGTGTGGATGTGGGATTGGTCAGAGTGACTGTCGCTGTCCAGTTGCCTTCTTTATCCTGAGCCATCTTTGCCTGACAGTCGAGTGTCACTTCAGGCAGTTGCTTCAGAGCCTGATAATTGATTCCTTTCCGACTGGCGTGATAGAAATTGTCGGACAGGATCTTTCCGTCCTCCAGCAGCCACAGCTTGATGAAATAAACTTCCGAAAGCGTTTCGGGGAATTCCAGCTTGATGCACTTCTCTGTCGTATCCTCACGGCTGTCCACGGTCGTTTCTTTCTCCCAGGCTACACTGGCATCCATGTTCAGAATCTGTACCCGGGCTGTAAGATGACTGTGAGTACCGGCGCTGTAGTTCACCACTTCCACTTCATCGGTAGCCGGATTCCACTGAATATGCAGGGGTTCCGATGCTTTCTTGATGGCAAAGTAGGCTGCCGTCGGCTCCAGATAATAGTCGTAAGTCTGCCATACCATGGAAGGCCAGCAGGGATGACTCATCCACATCAGCAATCCCATGCGATTCTTGCTCCGCGACTCAAACAGACTGCGGTGACCGTCGTAGTTCACCCACTGGGCCAGCTCCGTAAATTCCCGGGCACTCTGCGGCTTGCCATAACCTTCGGCTATGATTTCATTGAACGAAGCTGCTCCCTGTGCCCCCTGAAGAGTGTAGTCATGCATACCCCATTCATCCGACTGAGGCCAGATGCCTTCTTCGGAATAAGTCCGGCAGAAACCTTCGTAAGTCATCACGTTCGGCATACCGCGCTCACTGTGGAACTTGTCGTTTCCGGCAGGAAGTGTAAAATAGGTCTTGGCAGGAAGCATGCGGTAAGGACCGTGTCCGCTCACAACCTCATCGGCCGAACTCGGGATGTAGTGCAGCCCCGGATGTTCGTCACACACGATGGTCCGCAAGGCCTTGTCGATGCGTTCCGGCGGGAAGCCTTCGTTCCGTCCGCAATAGATACCGATGGAAGCATGGCTGCGGATGCGGCGTACGTAATCCTCGGCATTGGTGATGAACAGGTCAGGATAATAAGGATCGGGCCCGTCAGCAGGATTGGCCAGCCAGAAGTCCTGCCAGATCATGATACCGTGACGATCGCAAGCCTCATAGAGTTCTTCATCGCCGATCATGCCCACCCAGTTGCGCAGGATGTTCATGTTCATATCGGCATGATAAGCGACAGCTGCATCGTATTCACGTCCGCGGTAGTTCAGGTTCGACTCACTGAATCCCCAGTTGCCGCCGCGTCCGACGAATCGCCGTCCGTTGATATACATATTCAGAATACCCTTGTCCTCATTAAAGGTCATCTGGCGGATACCGGTCTTGTAAGAAAGGCTGTCAGAAAGTTTTCCGTCGGTCTTGAACGTGAAAGCAGCATCATAGAGGTAAGGCTCACCATATCCGTTGGGCCACCACAGACGCGGATGTTCCATATTCAGCTGTCCGAAGCGTTCCGGAGTGAAAAGGATCTCTTTCTCTTCGCCGGCTTTCAGAGTAACCTCCTGGGCAAAACGGAGAGTACCGATACTTCCTTCCAGCACACCCTGAACTTCCTTGTCGCTATGGTTCTTCACGAAAGCATGAGCGGTAAGGCGCACGGAAGTAGTGTCCGGCAGAGGGAATACACTCTCTACCAGCGGATCACTGACGGTTACGTTACCGGTGCTCACAAGCTTCACATCGTTCCAGATACCGATATTTCTGCCGCGGACCGTAGGAATCCAGTCCCAGCCGATCGTTGCATGGAAAGTAGGATTGTCCGCTCCCAGGATTCCTCCGTTGAAGTCTGTGCTCTGCTTGTTCTTTTCCTTGACAGCTCCCAGGTGGCTGTTCTTCACGATCTCTACCGAAAGAGCATTCTTTCCGGGAACAATCAGCTCCGTCACATCCAGTTTACCGCGGATGAACGCGCCTTCGATGTCGCCTGCTTTCCGGCCGTTCAGATAGACATGAGCCTTCCAGTTGATTCCGTCAAAGTTCAGGAACACCCGGTCTTTGATGAAACCTTCGGGAACCGTAAACTCGTTACGGTACCAGAAATTGGAATTGAAGAATGACTCTGATACATTCAGCTGGTTGGCCGAATAGTTCGGATCAGGCAGGGCACCGATGTTCTTGTAGCTGCTCAGCACGGTTCCCGGCACCGTAGCCGGAATCCATCCGTCGGTCTGGAAACCAGCAGAAGCGATTTCTTCTCCATTGCCCTTCACTTCCGAAGCACGCTGGACTTTCCAGTTGCCGCCCGACAGACGGATGCTGTTGCCTTCGGCAGCCGGTTGCGGAACGGCACGGGCTGTCAGTCCACCCTTACCCATCACTTCGATTTCACTGAGCATATATGAACCTTTCTCCTTCGGACGTTCCATGAGTACACGCACATAGCGGGCTTTTCCTTTGACAGCTATTTCATCCGTAGGACTGTCTCCACCCGGCAGCGGAGCGGCATCCTTCCAGCTGCGTGCATCATCCGAGGTCTGGATCTTTCCCTGAACGGCCTTGTTCACCCAGTGCAGGATCACCTTGTCGAAATCGGCCTTAGTGCCGAGATCCACGTAGATCCATTCCTGCGCATCGCCCGCACTCATCCAAATGCTGTTGAAGCAGGAAGACGGTTTCAGTTCGACATATTCCCCGCCATTGAAGAAATTCATGTCGTGGATCGTCCAGTAGGCAGCTCCCGCCATCCGCATGACAACACGGTAATGACTGAACTCTCCGCTTTGCTTCATGGGAATCTCCAGTTCGATGATACGCACCGGAAGTGTTCCCTTTTCATCCTGCTTGTTCGGATCAGAATGCATGTTATATTTCGCAGCTTCGCCGGGCAGTCCTTTTCCGGCGATCTTTCCCAACTCGGTCCAGCTGGCCCCGTCGTCCGATCCCTGACAGATCAATTCATAGCCCTTGCCGGCTTTTTCTGCATAATAGGTCACTGTCCCTTTCAGATAAACCCGGTCTGCCTTTTTCCTGTAATTCTCCAGATCAAACTGAAAATAAGTATCTTCACCGGTTGCCACATTCCGTGAATAAGGACCTTCATCGATCATCCACTCCCGCTCCCGTTTCGGCTTCTCGCCGTCAGGAGTCAGCAGTCTCAGATACTGAGGAACTCCGTTATGTACAATCCCGTCGGTAACCAGCTGGGCAGTCAGGTTATAGTCGTAAGCAGACGACTGATAAGCCGCACGCATCAGAGCGATGTTGCGGTAAGTATCGTCCTTCACCAGTTCGGGCGAAAAGTCCTCCTGCGGACTGCCCGGATACTGTCCGATTCCCCTTGTATAATAGTCCGAGCGGCCCGTCACCTGTCCGTTACTGCCGGAACAGGCTGCAAGCAACGCTGCCGAGGCTGCAATGCCTCCCAGAAAGAAATGAAAATAATGCCTGCGTTTCATTCTAATTATTAAGGTAATGGTTAAAGATTAAATCATTAGTGTCCCGTTAAAATGGGACGAGTTAAACAATTAATCAAATAGCCCCGGAATAATGGGATTATTTAGATCTTTGACATCATTGAAATTAGTCTTGTCGAACAGGTCACGCAAGTGGGTTTTGTCAGTCAATGATATGCTGAGAATTTGCAAAACTTCATAGGTTGAACGTTTCAACTTCATATCATGTTGGACAATAGCCACAAGACAGTACGTGATAATAGCCACACTGATTTGTATGCGAACAGCGTTCTCTGTTGTGCCCCAGAATTTCTTTATCTTGAGATGCTGCTTGAGCCATTTGAAGAACAGCTCGATTAACCATCTTTTCTTATAAAGATTGGCGACATCCAGTGCAGAAAGTTGTTTTGCATTCGTCAAGAAAGTGAACTCACGGTCATCCTCTTCGTCGTAATATCGGACGAGTCTGAATGACTCAGGATATTTTTTCTCGGAGAGATATCCGGTCAGTTTCACTTCCGCATCTGTCATTATGTTCTTTGGCATTCTTCGCTTCCATTTGACTGTCTTATACTTTAAGTTCGTCTTGGCTCTGACAACAAAGAAAGAGTCTGTAAGATGTATCCTATAGAGTTCTTTAAAGGAGTCATAAGCCCTGTCGAATATATAATAAGCATTTGGTTCATAATGGATTGAAGACATTGCTGTGGAATCATGCTTTGATGCAGTGGTTACAGTATAGAAGGCAGGAACTTGTGCTTCAATGTCATATAAGACATGAGCCTTCACTCCTCCTTTCTTGCTTCGGAACTTTGCCCATGGGAATGTTGCAAGACACAACGGAATCGTTGTTGAATCAAACGCATATTTCTTTCCGGAAATGTCAAGGATGTTGGTCGTCCGCTTCTCGCAGGCTTCTTTCATCATATAGAATGCAAATTCTTCAAAAATTCTGTAATCACGGTTCTGGTTGGCTGTCGCAAGAGTTGTTTTGGCTATCGGTTCACGACCTAACCCAAGATGATATTGCTTGGCCCTATGCGCCTCGAAAGCAACGATTAAGTCTCGCAGGCTCTCACGGTTACTCAGTTGTCCAAACATCATCGCGAGCATCTGATTCCAGCAAGTGAAATGTTTCACATATCTGTTGCCATCATACTTGCGAACATAGTTGTTGAACTGAGTCCTGTTCAGAAAAGCGGTTAATTGAGAGAATACGTATTTGTCTTGGAACATAGCAGCCATTTGTATTAGACTGCAAAGTTGCAAAATCAAGTCCGTTTCATTTCAAAAAACCGTGTAATTGACTATATTTCAATAGTTTCAAAGAACTATTTATCCACTTTTACGGGACAGTAGTGAGATTAAATTTAAATTTCCCGTGCGAATTTACGATTATTTTGCCAACTCTCCTGCCCGATTCTGCGATAAATTCATCCCGAGACAAAGATTTAAGGTTTCCCGGCTTTTCTGCCCCGTCCAACCTCAGAAGTTTCTCTGTCCGCAAGCAATCACAAAAGCAATGCGGGCCGGGATTTTGATGATGTACCGGCAAACATTCCAGGAAAAACGAAATAACAGTGAAATACAAGAGAACCGGATGTGTATTGGTTTTCCTGTCTGCATCTGCATTTTTTTTATCCCGAGTATGTTTTAACCTGTTGGCGGAATTAAATTGATAAAAGATTTATGTATAAAAAGTTGTGCATAT